>Ga0308162_1000293_pt1 | contig 58254 bp, 60 predicted proteins | sample PhySR2_FD_201370 | JGI IMG/M metagenome (GOLD analysis project Ga0308162, IMG submission 201370) | Phyllosphere microbial communities from UC Gill Tract Community Farm, Albany, California, United States - DLSLS.R2 | ecosystem: Host-associated > Plants > Phyllosphere > Unclassified | place: USA... | reverse complement strand
TAAAGAGCAACTCAATAGCCAGCAGTTAATCACATCATCCGTTCTTCGCTCGATGTCGGTATTCAACATGATAGCCAAGGCTGCGTATGAATCTCAGGAAGATAACAATGCCAAGAGTAAGCAGCGTGTTGAATACATCATTCAGCAGGTATCGACTGATAAATGCGCTTCTCAGCTTGTTCCTTCCAATGCTGCTAGTGAGTTGCTCAGGCACACCGACCAAATACGTCAAGGTTCCGCCAGTCCCGATACCGGAAAGACTGACTAGGAAGTGCCCCGTACCGACCCCAACGCTTCCGTTTACATGGCAATCAAGCCTCCTATGGAATGAATCACTTTTAACTGCACTAGAGAACTGCAATGAAGATAAGGCAGCCATCCAGCAAATCGAATTAGAGAGACAGAAAAATGACTGAACTACTCACTTATGCAAACTCTATCGTTATCGTCTTCATCCTAGTCGCCGGCGGATGGGTGAAGATTCGCGACTACTTCAAAGTTAAAGCAGAAGAGAAATCGAAACTGATTGAAGCGGAAGTGCAAAAGCGTCTCGCAGAGCAGAAAGCTAATTCTGTAACGCCAGTTGCCACGCAGTAACCAGAACAGAGGCCATCATTGTGGCCTCGATTGTGGTTATTACCCTAAAGAGGTGGTCCACATCTTCGATGGTCATAACTGACAAGTGATTTAGTCATGCTGTGAAGCATTACGACAATTGCGAGGCGTCTTCAGGTTAATAATTAACCAATGAGTATCTAGAAAGTCCCCGACTAGGAGAACCTAATAACTTCTCTTATTCGCGCTTTGAACAAGCCCACTTTAACCGGTGGGCTTTTTTATTGGCGCACCGCACGCGCTTAAATCCCAGAACCTTTTCAGGATGCACCTTGAGGAACCGGCTAGCTGTCGGAGCTTTCTGGGGGCCGTCTTCCTGTGCGACAGGGTTCATCACTAAAAGGTAATTTTGCCTCTGATATTGGCGTAGCTTCAATCGCTACCGGTTGTCAGGTTTCTACCTTACAAATCCAAATTCCTAACGATGGTGATGTGCAAACCACGGTCACCTTTGCGGGCCTTGGATGGCAGGATAAGAGTGACGGCACGAGTTACTTTGGCACGCCTACAGATATTGACGGCAAACTTCGATACTCATTCAAAAACGTTACTGCTATTAGCCTAAATGGTGTGACGGGTGGTGATGGTTTCTGTGTCGATACCTTCAACATCCAGTTTGATAACAACATGCAGACGCAGCGTTGTATCGGCTCTGGCTCAGGTTTCGCTGGCGCAAATATCCCGACCACCTTCACGCCATCCGGACAGATTACTCTGTCATGGTCGAAAAGCGCTTATGAAGCATGGAAGAAAACACTGACCGGAGAGGCCATGCCTTTCAGCTTCACCCTCGAGAATGCAGAAGGCTCATATACCTTCAACTTCCCATCGGTTCAGGTTGACGGTGATTGGCCTGACGGTGGTAATACGGGCATCATTCAGGTTCAGTTGAATATCACTGGCTCAGATACTCCGTCAACTATCACCCGCAAGGCTGCATCAACTCCGACTCCAGCGCCATCAGGCGAATAACTTAGAACACTTTGCCCGTTTCGCGCTGCATAGCGTTTCGGGCCTTTTTATGCAGAGGCATCATGTTATTTATCAATAAACGTTTAGACGCAGATGAAACCCGCTGGATTGAGCCAATTAAAGGCCTAAAATTAAAGGTCGGGAGTGTTGAGTCTCACGATTACAAGTCACGGCAGGCCATCGTCCGCCGCCATATCGACAGATTGGATGCTGCGCTGAATGTTGGCACCAAGGAATTCGACCTGTCGACTATTGGTGATGTGGATTCACTCGACGACTTGCTACTTGATACCTGCTCAAAATACTTACTGTTAGATTGGCGTGGCGTTGGTGAGGTTGTGGATGGCAAAGAAGTAGCCATTGAATACTCTCCTGAGAGTGGGCTAGTCCTACTTAAAAAAAGCCAGAACTATACTGGTCAATCCTGAAGGCCGGTTCTGCCATCGCTCAAGGCGTCAAAGAGCAGCAAGAAGATGCAGTGGGAAAGCCTTAGCCGCGCAGAAGTGGCTTAGCAGGTACTCTGGTCCAGAAGGTGAGCGCAATAGGTGGCGGGAGGAGAGGCTAGGATTCACGCCAGCCGATGAGCCAGAGATTGACGAGTTAACCGGCCTTATCCTGTCAGCCTACTCGGTAATTAGTCGCGGCAGGCAATATGCTGGCATGGCAGCGTCACCACTTCCGCTGTCGCTGAGTGACGTCGACACATATCTCCGCAGCAGACCCCTTCAAATCAATCGAGAGCTATTCGAACGGGCTATATTTGCACTCGATGATGTCTATCGAGAAGATGTGATGAAGGGTAATGAAGAAAGAGAAAAGGATGAAGGCGGTTAATTAATCAGCTCATCATGGTAATATTCACAAATATCGAACCAACCGATTAAATACTATGATTAAATTATCTAGACTATTGCCTTGCATTCTAGCTTTATCTTTACCTGCCACCACCCTAGCAGCAGAGACATTTAACTACACTTGCAATGGTAAGGATATGAAAGCATCCTTTCCTGATACTGACCACGCAGTGATGCAATATGATGGGGAGTTATTCCTCCTTAAGTCAGTAGTCTCCGCGAGCGGGGCTAGGTATCTTGGCGATGGTTGGCAACTATGGTCAGCTAAGGATGACATCACCCTAACTAAGTTAACCAAGGAGCAAACCGAAAAGGATGATGTGCCAATGGGTAATGAGATTGAATGTCAAGAAGTAGATGCAGACTCTATAGCCCCTTAGTAATGAATCATGTTGCCGATAAGCCACCTACGGGTGGCTTTTTTGTGCCCGCTCATCATAGCTTCTTGCTTCCCTTTGCACTTAATTAACATTAGGATTGCTCTTAACTTTAATAATGGGGATAGGGATGTGAGAAAATTTAGCATATTAATGCTGCCTTGCGTATTGGCCTTGTCTGGCTGTAACCCTACAAACTCACAACTCGAAGATCGCGGTACGAGAGCAATAGCTAGCGATCTGAAAGACCCTGATAGTGCGGAGTTTAGAAATGTTGAGGTTCGTACTATTAAAACCAGTGGCTTATCCAAGTCAGGCTATGTTTGTGGTGAGGTAAATGCAAAAAATGCTTTCGGTGCATATGTTGGATTCTCTCGTTTTTATATTCATATTAGTGCCGATACTAGGTTCTTAATACCCATGCTAGGAATATCACATGGGGAATCTGATGCAGGAATAGTGAGCGATAATGGGTCACTACAGGAAAGGGTCGATAGCCTGAAGAGCTATCAAGAAAGATGTGGATAATGAATACTTACTATAAGACCTCGCTGCGGCGGGGTTTTTTTATGCCCGGAGAAAAGTAAATGGCAGAACAAACCTCACGCCTAGCGGTAATTATCGATAGCTCCGGTGCGCAGAATAATACTGAAACACCGGCAAGCTCGCTGGCTAAATTGACTCAAGCCGGGCAAAAGGCAGCTGATGGTGCTGGGAAGGTAACAAAAGCTACACAGGAAGAATCCGAGGCTTTACATCAATTACTTGCCCGTATCGACCCAGTGAATGCCGCGCTCAATAAGTTAGACCAGCAACAGCAGCTACTCGCAAGATTCAAATCTAAGGGCTTCTTAGATGATGATGACTTCGACCTCTACAGTAAAAAAATAGACGCTGCTAGAGATCACTTAACAGGTATGTCCGACCAGTTACTAAAAACAGGGCAATCATCCAAGCAAGCGGCATCGGGCCAGCGATTAAAGGTGTTGGCGGCTATGTTATGGGATTGGTTAACCCTTTCACGCTTGGCGCTGCGGCAGTTGCTGGATTAGAACTTGCCTATTACCAAGGCCAGCAAGAGCAGGAAGCTTTTCAACAAAGCCTCATCCTAACTGGCAATCAAGTCGGCAAAACAGCAGGCCAGCTATCTGACATGGCTAGGAACGTTAGTCTTGCGACTGGTTCAACTCAAGGCGCTGCGGATGAAGTTCTCAATCAATTAGTATCAGCGGGAAATATCACGGGTGATTCACTGCAAAAAGTCGCTGGCTCTATCGTTAATATGAGCAGTGTTACGGGGCTGGCAACCACTCAGATGGTGTCTGACTTCGAGTCAATTGCTGAAGACCCAGTCCAAGCAATTAGCAAGCTAAATGACCAATATCACTTCCTTACCCTTGCCACTTACAACCAAATTAAAGCACTGGCTGATGAAGGTAATCAGCAGGATGCGGCGCGTATAGCTACAGACACATACGCTAACGCGATGAATAGCAGAAGCAATGACATCAAGGAGAGTTTAGGTTACTTAGAGTCAGCTTGGAACTCATTAGTCGGAGCAGCAAAAAAACATGGGATAACATGCTTAATGTTGGTAGAACTGAAACTTTATAAGATAGGCTCAGTGCCGCACAAAGCAGCATTACTAACGCATCTGAGGGTTATACGCGTGATATTTGGGGTAATGTAACTGGCACCACATCAAAAGCCGCTACCGAAGTAAACATTCTTCAAGCAGCGGTTAATGCTCAAAATGACCTGAACGGCGCTATATCAGCAGGAAACCAAGCCCAACAAAAAGGCATCAAAACTCAGCAAGAAGCAGACAGGGTTAACCAGCAATACCTGACGAATGCAGAGAAACGTAATAAAGCCATATCTCAGCAGAGTGACTTCCTAAAAGCAGGGGCCATAACTGCCCAGCAATATACACATAACGTTGCTCAGATTAACCAGATGTACAAAGACCCTGCTCAGCCCAAAGAGCGGCAAGGTAAAGCGTACTCAGAAGATGCTGGAACAAGGTTAATTGACCAGCGCAACCAGCAACACGCGGCTCTTTCGGCTCAAGTTGACACGACTGACAAGTTATCCACTGCCCAGCAAGCATTAGTGAAATGGGATCAACAATTATCTGACATTAAGGGCAAGTCTACACTGACCGCCGACCAGAAATCGCTACTAGCTAATCAGGACAAAATTACAGCGCTATACCAGCAAAATGCAGCGCTAGAAAGGCAACAGCAGTTAGTTAAGCAAACTGCGGCGTTATCAGGTTATCAAAGTAACCTAAATCGCGATATTAGCAGCCGAAACTCCCAATATTCTAACGACGAATCAGCGGCATCAGGTGCTCGTAGCGCATATCAGCAAGGTATTCTAACGCAAAGAATTACGCTTGAGCAGCAGTTGAACGACAAGATAATCCAGTTGCGCCAACAAAGGACCTCGGCAACTACTAAGATTGACCGGCAGACCATAGACCAAGAGATTGCTATGCAGCAGTCAGCGAATGACAAAATGCTGGCGGATTATGATTCCCATACTCAGCGCATGACAGCTATCGTGGCTCATGGTCAAACGGCGCAGAGAAAGCGTGGCAAGAATACGCAGACAGTGCGTCTAATGCATCGGGCATGACTCAGACTCTTTTTAGCGATGCCTTCTCAAGCATGGAGGATGCTATCGTTTCCTTCTCAACGTCTGGAAAGCTATCGTTTAAAGGCTTCGCTAATTCTGTAATCAGCGATATTGCACGAATCGCCGCAAGGATGGCTATATCTGGCCTTGCCAGTAGTGTTATAGGTGGGGTTAGTGGTCTATTCGGTTCTCCATCAACGGCCGTAGCTGGCAATGTAGGAACAGCCCTTACCAATGCAGCAAGCAATATTAAGCTCAACGCCAAGGGTGGCGTTTACGATTCGCCATCCCTCAGCTCTTACAGTAATCAGGTTTACACCTCACCAAAGTTATTTGCCTTTGCTAAAGGCGCTGGCGTTTTTGGCGAAGCGGGGCCGAGCAATCATGCCCTTAACTCGTGGTAAGAATGGCTCCCTTGGTGTAAGGGCAATAGGTGCTCAATCCTCAACCGGTGGTGATATTAATCTCGGTGGTATTGTGGTTAATGTCGATAGCAGCGGCAAAGCATCAGGCGGTTCAGCTACCGACGGTCAAGGAATTGGTAAGCAAATACAGGCCGCAGTAATTAACACAATCAACGACCAAGCCAATAGGCAGGGAACTCCACTCTGGCGAGCCATTAAGGGGCGGTAATGAATACATTCAGTTATTGCGTCCAAATAGGCGCGACAGGAACGGTGCCGGTAAAGGTTAATTCGGCACAGTTCGACGATGGTTACAAACAGGTGAGCGGCATTGGCATTAACTCAGTCGCCGAAACGTAGAATCTAACGAGTAAACGGCCGCTGGCAGATATGCAAAAGGTGAGGGATTTTCTCACCTCTCACTGCGCAGCATCCTTCTACTGGAAGAATCCGTGGGGCGAAACCAATATCTATCGAGTTAAAGCTGATTCCATTACGCCTAATTTCGTTACTGGGCAGTATGTAGAACTATCATTCACATTTGAACAGGCCTTTACGCCTTAGTGAGGTTTTATTGATACTTTACCCGATGGGCTCTATTTCTGACTTCCTTAAATTTCTGAGTTATTTGCTCTCTTGTCATTTTATAACCACACTGATGGCAACTTGGTAAGTTGGCTAAAAAATACGCTTCCGTAATAACTTGTCCATTAGTGTTGAATCTAAAACCATTACATTTACTGCAGGAAATAGGAGATAGAGTAGTAGTCATTTTTTGCATGTAATCAATTTTGGTAGATAAACATAATATTTTCTTATTAATATAAATTTGATCTATATCAATTAATTTTGAAATTATCTTAGATGCCGCCTCCGGGCGGTTTTTTTATGGGTGAAATATGTCATTCACAGCAGACTTACAGCAATTAGAACCCGGGTCACTTGTTCAGCTCATTGAAGTGGACGGCACCGAGTTCGGTATGGATAAGGTGCTTCGATTCCATGCCTACAACATTTCTGAAGAGGGCTGGCAGTCATTCGCAGCCGAAAACCTTCCGTCGATTATCTGGCAGGGTAATGAGTATGACCCGCACCCTTATAAGTTAGAAGGTGTAGATGTATCGAGTGAAGGCTCACAGCCCACACCTATCTTGTCGGTCGGAAACGTGATGAACTACGTCACGGCGCTTTGTCTGCAATACGATGACATGGTGAAGGCTAAGGTGAAAGTTCATTACACCTTTAAAAGATACCTCGACGCAGCCAACTGGAAGCAGGGCAATCCAGACGCTAACCCCAATGAAGAGCGCGAGCGGCTTTTCTACGTCAACGCGAAAACATCGGAAACCCGCACCCAAGTAGATTTCGAGTTATGTTCACCGTTTAACCTGCAATCTCTGCAATTGCCAACTCGCCAAATGACCCCCGTTTGTACCTGGTGTATGCGTGGCTGGTATCGCTCAGGAACCGGCTGCGATTATGCGGGGAGTAATTACTTCACCAAGGATGATGTGCCAACCGATGACCCATCGAAAGACGTGTGTCCTGGGCTTCTTGATAGCTGCAAATTGAGGTATGGGGAAAATAACCCGTTACCCTTCGGTGGCTTCCCCGGTGCCAACTTACAGGGGAAATAATCATGCGTGAGAAATTGCTCGAGGCAATACGCCAGCACGTTATCGAAGAATACCCGAAAGAAGCCTGTGGCGTGATTATCCAGAAGGGTAACAAGCAAACTTACATGCCTTGCCATAATGATGCAGACGACCCGCTAAACACCTTTGTGATGCGTGAGTGTGATTACCGGTCAGCCGAACAAGAGGGCGAGGTAATTATGTTTATCCATTCACACCCTGATGTGCCGGTGCTTATCCCCTCAGAAATGGACAGAATCTAGTGCGATTACTCTGGGCTTGAGTGGGGCATCATGTCTTGGCCTGATGGTGATTTCTGCACATTCTCACCGAGAGTCGACCGCGATTACGTTGGGCGGCCTTGGGTGCTTGGTCACGCTGATTGCTGGGCGCTGATTATGGACTATCACAAGCGAGAATATGGGATTGAACTGCGTAACTGGTCGGTTCCTTATGAATGGTGGACAGGTGGCAAAGAAAATCGCTACGAGGATAACTGGCGGGCAGAGGGATTTATCGAGGTGCAGACCCCGCAGCCCGGCGACATGATAATGATGCAAATCGGCGCACCAGTGACCAACCATGCCGCCATTTACCTTGGCGATAACCTGATTCTTCATCACAACTTCGGCAATCTCTCAACGCGCGTTCCCTACGGTCAATACTTCCGTGACAGAACCGTGCGCATCGTTCGACACAAGGATATTCCTGATGTTTAAAACACTCATCCTTAAAGGCCAGGCGGCTAAGCGCTTCGGTAAGACTCATCAATTCAACGTTGCCGATTTAAACGAGATGATCCGAGCGATGTGTTCACAGGTGAAAGGCTTTAAAAAGTATCTGGCTACTGCTCATCATGACGGTATTCGATTTGCTTTCTTTTCCGGCAAGAGCAATGTTGGACTAGAAGGTTTCGACCTGACTCGCTCTGAAAATACCTACACCATGCAGCCCATCCCCCGCGGTGCGAAAAGTGGCGGGTTACTGCAAGTGGTTATCGGTGCAGCTGTTATTGGTGCCGCACTGTTAATTCCCGCAGCGGGCATACCTGCTATTGGTTTAACTGCTGCCGGTGCAGGCACCGCAGCCACTGCATTAGCCGGTATCGGAATATCGATGTCGCTCGGCGGTGTCGTCCATATGCTAACACCGCAGCCAAATATGAGCGTCGGGTCGTCTTCCAGTGCTGATAACAAACCGAATTATGCCTTTGGCGCTCCGGTGAATACGGTGGCAATGGGCTATCCGGTGTCGGTGCTGTACGGTGAGCGAGAGGTTGGCGGGGCGGTGATTAGTGCCGGGATATTCTCTAGCGACCAGCAATAACTTAACGAATTTAACTAGGTCACTTCGGTGGCCTTTTTTGTGGGTGAAACATGGCATTTATTCAAGATTACCCGATACAAGGCCGCAAAGGGGGCGCGGCAAAAGCCCATACCGCTGTCGAGCAAGCTGACAATTTACTCTCTGAAGCTATGCTTAAAATGTTGCTTGCCGTGTGTGAGGGGGAAGTGGAAGGCATGGTCACTGCGCAGCAAATCTACCTCAACGATACCCCGCTGGCTAACGATGATGGCTCTTATAATTTCACTGGGGTTAAGTGGGAGTTTAGACGCGGTACGCAGGACCAAGAATACATTCAAGGCATGCCAGAGATTGATAACGAGTTATCAGTCGGCCAGACCCTCCCACCACGAATCCATGGACGCGCAAATTTACCGACACATCACTGGATGCGATCTGCATTAAACTCAGTGTTCCTACCCAATGTCAGTATAAAGATAATGGTGACATGGTGGGAACCGTCACCGAGTATGCAATCGACCTTTCAACGGATGGCGGCAGCTATCAAACAGTGGTCCAAGGTAAGTTTGACGGTAAAACGACGTCAGAGTATCAGCGGGACCACCGTATTGATTTAGCAAGCGGTGCAAGCTCTTCGACTATTCGTGTTAGGCGTATCACTGCCGACTCTACCGATACTAAGCTGGTCAATGCCTTTAAGATTTTCTCTTTCGCTGAGGTGATTGACAGCAAATTGCGATACCCGAACACCTCACTGCTTTTCATCGAGGTTAATTCAGAGCAATTTACCAACGGCGCACCGAAAGTCACGGTGAAGATGAAGGGAAAATTGATCCGCGTACCGGATAACTACGACCCGGCTACACGGACTTACTCTGGTAGCTGGTCCGGTAACTTCAAGCTGGCTTATAGCAATAACCCTGCGTGGGTATTCTACGATCTAATTCTGGACAAGATTTACGGCATGGGAACCCGTGTCGATGCTTCAATGATTGATAAGTGGGGGGTGTATCAAATCGCGGTCTACTGTGACGATATGGTATCAAATGGCGCTGGCGGGACCGAGCCTCGCTTTACCTGTAATGCTTATGTGCAATCACAGGAAGAAGCCTTTACTGTGATGCAAGACTTCGCAGCTATTTTCCGGAGTATGACTTTCTGGGGCAACTCACAAGTTATCGTTAATGCAGACGTACCGGTTGATGATTTGGAATGGACCTATACCGCAGCGAATGTGGTCGATGGGATTTAGCTATGCTGGCGGCTCATACAAGAACCGCAATACTTCCTGTCAGGTTAGCTATTCTGACCCAGCCAACCATTACTCCGACACTATCATGGAGTTATTGCTACTAATAATTCATCAACATCAGGGTCTTCGCATTGGTCAAGGGAGTTTAAATCTATCCTAAAGGGGTATCCGAATTCTTCCGGCACAGATATGTTTGTATCTTTGTTTATGAATCAGGTTGATGCCGTGGATACCTATGCCACCCTCCGAGTCTCCGCTTATTCTGCAATTAGAGATTTTACATTCAACTCTGGTGGTAATGGTGTTGCACCTTCTGGATGGATAACTAACTCTGATGTACGAATAAAAACTAACATAAATAGAATTTCAGACCCATTATCAAAAATGGCCACCATCAGAGGAGTTTCATGGGATAGGATAGATAATACCCCATCGGGTATTGGATTTATTGTGCAAAGTATTCAGACTCACTGCAAAGATAGCGTTTACGTTACAGGCAATAGAGAGCTAGAGGATGGCAGCGTAGTTGAAGGGGTTTTAAGTCCTGATACATCAGGTGTTGCTGCAGCGTTGCATCAAGAGGCAATTCTTCAGTTGATGTCCATTCAGAGAAAGGCGCTTCTTACGCTATCCGACCCATCACTCTCAGATGAAGATAAGCAATCAGCCCTTAAAGAATTAGCTATACTTATTCCAGACGAAAGTGAATACGCTGATCAATAAGAGGTAGCCATGGCTTTCCCATCCCCCGCACTAGATTACGTTGAAGCACGACTTACTCCTAATTCACTCATGCACATTAATCAATCTTCCATCGTTATTACGACCGATGAAGGATGGGCGGCGGCCGAGCCGGGCTATAGGGTGACGAAGGGCAGAACTGTGCTACTAGACGTAAACGGTAAGCTGATGTTTGCCGAAGCGGGGTATGGGAAGTTTAAGACTAACGATGGCATTATCGACGGTGACGCTCTTGATGATGTCAGAGTGTTAGGAGTGGTAACATTTATGGTGAAGGAATTGCCGAGAGGTGATGGCGATGAAGTTACGCTGTAACTTTAATGGGGCAGGTATGAGGCAAAAAATTGCCGCGATATAACTCGTTCATACTAGCTTATGATTGAGTCACATTGCGGCAACACTCTGCGTACTTGACTAAACGAGTCCTAGCTCGTTATTTCCATTGATAAAACCACATTATCGGGATGTTTGTCTTCCCCGCAATCATTGCGCTAGGGGTCGGCTTTATCGCGTTACGTTTTGGCAATGACTCGCCGGAGGCCTATGGTCTGGGGAATACTGAAGCGCTTTTCGATGAGCCTAAGAGCGAAGAGGATGAAGAAGCCGAAGACGAAACCTTAACCAAGTGGCAAATATTCGTTACCTATTTCCTTAAAAATAAAGTGATTTGGCTTCTTTGTTTTACCAATATCTTTCTGTATGGGGTGCGGGTTGGTATCGATCAGTGGTCAACGGTTTAGGCGTATAATGAACTCAAACTCTCCAAGGAAGTCGCGATACAAGGCTTTACCTAATTTGAGGCCGGCGCATTAGTCGGTAGGCTTCTTTGGGGATTCCTTTCCGATCTGGCACGTGGACAAAGAGCCCTAGTCGCTTGTATCGCGCTGGTGTTCGTCATCATCACTTTGGGTATCTAGCAATGCGCGACGGAAGAGTGGGTGTACCTCACCTCATTATTCTTCCTTGGATTTATGGTATTTGGTCCTCAATTACTGATAGGCGTTGCCGCGGTGGGGTTCGTATCCAAAAAAGCCATTAGCGCGGCCGATGGCATCAAAGAGACTTTTGTCTATTTAGTGGGCGACAGTTTTGTGAAACTGGGATTGGGGATGATGGCTGATGGCCACTCTATTTTCGGTATGACAGGGTGGGCAGGAACCTTTGCAGCCTTGGATGCCGCCGCCATCGGATGTATTGCTATCATGGCAGTGGTGGCGGTGCCTGAAGAGAAAAAAATACCAAGTATCGTCAAGCGAGCCATATCGCGTTAGAGAAGAAAAACCCGTCCTTGGACGGGTTTATTTTTTAAGCGTTGACGCTACGTGTCATGCGTTGCAGTAAGGGAGAAACCAGTAGCATGACTACAGCAATCCCTAAGGTAACCTGACCTATTTGCATAAAGACATTGCTGTACACATGCAATGACTGCAGTGGGTCAACGACATTTTCAGGAACAGCCATACGGTTTGCGACTTTACCCGCAATCATAGCGGCCCCTGCAGTGGTTAAGAACCAAGAGCCCATAATAAAGCCCATTAGGCGTTGTGGTACAAGCTGCGCGACCATTGCCAAGCCTAAGCCTGAAATCATAAGTTCACCAATACTCTGTAAGGCGTAGCTTAAGATCAGCCAGTTAACGGAAACAATGCCTTGCTGGGAAGCCATTTTCGCGCCGATAGGCAATACTAAGAATGCTGCGGAGCATAAGAACATCCCGATGGAAAACTTATAAGGCATCGGCAGGCGGTCACCTAACTTATTATAAATTACGGCTAACAGCGGGCTGGCCAGCATAATCCAGAATGGATTTAACGCTTGGAATTGTTCGGGTTGGAAGTTAAAGCCTAAGATTTGATGCTCAACGTTATGGATGGCAAAAAAGTTTAATGATGTCGGCATTTGCATGTACAGAACAAAAAAGACAATCGCTTCAAGCATCATAATGAAAGCAACGATCATCTTACGGCGTTCAGCCCCTTTTAATTTCAGGGTTTCTTTTAAAAAGACCAATACAATACCGACAGCGATGACACCCAGCGCCATGCGGGCGATATCTTGATGATGCAATAACCCAGTTGCCAATGCGATCAGGACAACGACAACGATAAGGGTCATAAATAGCTTGCGCCATTGCAACGGGGCGAAATCCGGTTTTGAACCGTAATTCTTTACCATACCTTGGCAGAAGATAAAGTTAAGTAAGGTGATAACCAAGCCGACCACAGACAGCGAGAATGCCGCACTCCAGCCATAATGAGCGGCCAGTACCGGGGTCAACATCATCGATACCAGAGAACCGATATTGATCGACATATAAAACATGGTGAAGGCGCCGTCGATACGGGGGTCATCTTTCGCATAGCAGGTAGAAAGAAGCGAAGAGGGATTCGCTTTAAATAACCCGCTCCCCACGGCAATTGTCGCCATCCCGATATAGACCAAGGCAATTTGATGGCCGGAGAAAGCAATCAGGCTATACCCTAAGGCTAGGACGATCACGCCCAGCATCAACACGCGCTTAGTCCCTAGGACTTTATCGCCCAACCAACCGCCAATCGCGACCATGCCATAAACGAGTGCACTGAAAGAAGAGAATAGGGTGATTGAATCGGCTTCCGTCATTCCCAGTTGTTTGACCAGGTAAACCGCCATGATGGCTTGTAAGCCATAGAATCCGAAACGTTCCCAGAGTTCGATCGAAAAGATTAGATAGAAAGCTTTAGGTTGTTTGAAAACATTCAAACTCACCTGTTCATTATTATGATGTTGTTTGTTTGCAGTAGACACATAAACCTCGGTGTTGCCAATCCTAAAATAACGCTAGGAATTGCTGTGATACGCGGGATAAACCACGAAGATTTTTCATGAAATAAAATTGATAAGTCGGTAATGTGTCCGATTATTAAAGACAGAGCAAGAGATTTTTCTTATATGGTTAAATAGTAATCTGATAGTGATAAGAAATGTGATAAAGCTTATACACGGTAGTAAATATTCTTTAAATAAATTAACTAGCAGAAAATATTTTACTCAGTTTTTTCACGGTATTCGCAGAGATCTTCAATTAGGCAGTCGCCACAGCGAGGTTTGCGCGCGATACAGGTATAACGGCCATGTAAGATAAACCAATGGTGGCAATCGACTTTAAACTCAGCAGGCACCACTTTTAAAAGGTGTTGCTCAACCAGGTCAACGTTCTTCCCGGGGGCGAAGTTTGTGCGATTTGCCACGCGGAAGATATGGGTGTCAACGGCAATCGTTGGCCAGCCGAAGGCGGTATTTAAGACAACGTTAGCCGTTTTACGTCCAACCCCAGGGAGTGCCTCTAAGGCTTCTCGGTTTTCAGGCACCACACCCTGATGCTGTTCGACCAAGATTTGACAGGTTTTAATGACGTTAATCGCTTTCGTATTAAATAATCCTATCGTTTTAATATGCTGTTTAACCCCTTCAACCCCTAGTGCCAACATGGCTTGTGGGGTGGGGGCTTGGGCAAAAAGCCCCACGGTCGCCTTATTGACGCTGACATCGGTGGCTTGAGCGGAAAGTAACACTGCAATCAGCAACTCGAAAGGAGAGTGAAACACCAGCTCTGTCGTCGGGTGTGGGTCGTTATCGCGAAGACGCGTCAAGATTTCCCGACGTTTAAGCTTATTCATCCTGCATGTCCTACCGAGTTGTTCTCTGCCACTTGCGCCTGCTGCGACGCTTTACGTGCACTGGCTTGTTTAGTGCGTTGATCAATCAGATACTTCGCCGCGAGCAACATCCCTAAGCCGATGAAGGCACCCGGTGGTAACATTGCTAATAACATTGGCGAATCGAAATGAAAGACCTCGACCCGTAACACTTTCGCCCAAGGCCCGAGTAGCTGGTCTGCGCCGTTAAAGATCGTGCCGTTGCCGATGATTTCGCGAATCGATCCTAAGGTCACCATCGCACAGGTTGCCCCCATGCCTATAGCGAAACCGTCGAGAGCAGAGAGGCCGACATTAGAACGAGAGGCAACGGCCTCTGCACGGCCTACCACGATACAGTTGGTAACAATCAGAGGGATAAAGATGCCGAGAGACTGGTACAGCCCATGGGCATAGGCATTAATTAACTGTTGTACGCAGCTCACTACCGACGCGATGATCATGACATAAATTGGAATACGAATTTCGGAGGGCATCCAACGACGGGATAGCGAGATCGCGCTATTGGTTAGCGTAAGGACCAAGGTGGTCGCTAAGCCCAGTCCTAAGGCATTGGTTGCCGTCGAGGTCACGGCCAGTAGCGGGCAGAGACCTAATAGCTGTACAAGAGATGAGTTATTTTTCCATAACCCACCAATCAGCAGATCTTTCGCTTCACTCATGGTGTTTTATCTCCACATTTAGGTAGCGTATTAATTTTTTCCCCTAATTGGGCTATCAGGAGCGTAGTTCGTTTGGTTTCGTTGACGACCGCACGTGGCGTGATGGTCGCGCCGGTGAATTGATCGAAGTCACCACCATCTTTCTTAACAGCGAAATGGCTATCTTCGGGACCGTGAATACTGACGCCGGCAAAATGGGTAATCCAATCGGAGATACGTAATTCAATTTTATCACCTAAGCCCGGGGTTTCGTGGTGCTCTGTTACCCGTACGCCCAGCACTGTGCCGGAGAAATTTGCACCGACCAGCATTCTAATTGCTCCAGAGTAGCCATCGGGAGCAACGGTTTCAATAGCGGCGGCGACCGGTTTGCCGTCTTTCCGCGCGATATAAAACGGATGTTGTTGATTATCTCCGAGAACCGGATTAGTCACCCAATAACACTCTTTTTGTAAGTCGTTATTGTACAGGTGAGGGGGAACCACTTGGTCAAGGAGCGTTTTCTCTTGTATCGCCATTTGCTCAGCGACGGTGGGTTTAGTCACTTCATTAACCAATGCGGTAACACCAGTCGTTACCGCGGCGAAGATAGCCAATATCACCCCATTTTTACGAATAGAATCGATCATCGACTATTCCTTATTATGGCCATATACGGCAGGCTGAGTGTAATAATCGATAAGCGGAACGCAGATATTCGCCAATAACACTGCGAAAGCAACACCATCTGGGTACCCACCGAAGCTGCGGATCAACCAAACGAGCACCCCAATTAAGGCTCCATAGAGGAGACGGCCTCGGTCAGTGGTCGAGGCTGAGATAGGGTCGGTGGCGATAAAAAATGCGCCGAGCATCGTTGCGCCTGAAAAGAGATGAATGACTGGCGAAACCAAACTGTGTGGTGAGAAGAACCAGCCTAAAGTTGCGCAAATTGCGAGCGAAACGATAAAGCTTACAGGGATATGCCAGCGGATGGTATTGGTAGCGAGTAAGTAAAGGCCGCCTAATAAGAAACCGATATTAATCCATTGCCAACCTTGCCCCGCAATAATGCCATGGTAGATAGGTTGCGCGAGGAGATCTTGTGCAGAGTGGCCCGCCCGTAGTCCAGTCTTAAAATTATCCAGAGGTGTGGCTTGGCTAATCCCATCGACACCCATTTGCAACTGCTGCAATGTCAGGCCCGATGCATTATGGCCGGTAAAAATCATCTGCCAGGTTTCTGGCAATGTTAACGTCGAGTGCTGTAAGGCTTCAGGGGGTAGCCAGCCCGTCATTTGGACTGGAAACGAGATAAGCAACACCACATAACCGACCATCGCTGGATTGAAAGGATTCTGTCCCAGCCCGCCATATAACTGCTTAGCGAAGATCATACAGAAAGCGGTCCCGATAACAATCACCCACCATGGCGCTAAGGAAGGGATACTGACGCCTAATAAAACCGCGGTGAGGAGGGCAGAATTATCGGCAAGGGTTGGCAGGACGGGTTTTTTACGCAGGCGCAATACGACCGCCTCACATCCCCAAGCAACGATGGCAGCGATGGCTATTTGGATTAAGTTTCCCCATCCAAAGTAGAACCACTGGGCAAAAAGTCCAGGAATGGCTGCAAGCAAGACCAACGTCATAATACGATTCGTACTACGACGGTTATGAGTGTAAGGAGAGCTAGCGATGCGAAAAGCCATTTAATCCTCTGATACCGATGTTGGGTGTGATGTCTGGGGTGAACGTTGACCACCAGTCACTTTTGGTTTGTCGTCCGTTTCTTTTGCCTGCGCCGCACGTTTCGCCTTGGCACGGGCGATAGCCGCGGCGACCGCTGCTTTACGCGGGTCGGTCTCAGTCGGGGTAACCTCTGGCTCGCTGACTTTCTCTTCTGCCTGCGCCGCACGTTTCGCCTTGGCGCGGGCGATAGCCGCGGCGACCGCTGCTTTGCGCGGGTCGGTCTCAGTCGGGGTAACCTCTGGCTCGCTGACAGTCTCTTCTGCCTGCGCCGCACGTTTTGCCTTGGCGCGGGCGATGGCAGCAGCGACGGCTGCTTTGCGCGGGTCAGTCTCAGTCGGGGTGACCTTAGGTTCGCTGTCTGCCTCGTCTGCCTGTGCTGCACGTTTTGCCTTGGTGCGTGCGATAGCCGCGGCGACCGCTGCTTTACGCGGGTCGGTCTCAGTCGGGGCGACCTCTGGCTTGCTGTCTGCCTCGTCTGCCTGCGCCGCACGTTTCGCCTTGGCGCGGGCGATAGCCGCGGCGACCGCTGCTTTGCGCGGGTCGGTCTCAGTCGGGGTGACCTCAGGTTCACTGCTCGCTTCTACCTGTCCGGCACGTTTCGCCTTGGCACGGGCAACCGCTGCGGCGACTGCTGCTTTACGCGGGTCATTATGCGCTGCATCGGATGAGTCGGTAACCGCCTCGACACCCACTGAATGGGCATTAAGTTGGCTATCATAGTCATCGGCCGTGACCAATGCTTCTTCTTGATCCGATTGAGTTTGTACCTTTTTCGCCTTAGCGCGAGCAACCGCTGCCGCCACGGCCGCTTGCCGTGAGTCTTCTTCAGAGTGCGCGGCCTGTTGCTCTGCTTGGTATGCACGCGCTTTCGCTTTGCGTGCCGCACGCTGAGCGATCACGGCGCTATTATCAGGCGTATCACCTGTCGTGGCGGCCACTGGCACATCGGCCGTTGCTTGCCGCGCTTTAACACGGGCAAGTGCAGCGTTGACCTGATCTTTTTCGACATTGGTCACCCGTGCTTTGGCGGCGGCATGACGCGCCTCGCGGGCTAATTTCTCTTTTTCTAACCGTGCTTGGCGAGCTTCAAAGCGTGCCTTCGCTTCTTGGGTCCGCTGGGCTTCAATATCGATGGCTAAGAGTTCTGCTTTCTCTTGACGATAATATTGCACGAGCGGGATATTACTGGGGCAGACATAGGCACAGGCACCGCATTCAATACAATCATTAAGGTTATAGGCGCGTGCTTTATCATGATCGCCGCCTTGGCAATACCAGTAAAGTTGCTGCGGTAAAAGCCCAGCAGGACAAGCATCTGCACAGGCGCTACAACGAATACAGCTCTGTTCTTCTTCCGGCTGTCCCATCTCTTGTTGCGAAGGGGCGATCAAGCAGTTAGAAATCTTAATAATAGGAACCGTCAATGCCGGCAGGGTAAAGCCCATTAATGGCCCGCCCATAATCACCATTTGCTCGGGTTGTGGTCGAAAACCGGCAAAATTCAGTAGGTGTTCAACCGGGGTGCCTAGACGCCCCCAGACGTTACGCGGATGGCTAAGGTTTTCTCCTGTTAAGGTCACCACTCGCTCGGTTAGCGGTTCTCCATCGATGACCGCACGTTTCACTGCGTAAGCGGTCCCCACGTTTTGCATCAGCACACCGATGTCAGAAGAACGTCCCCCTTTAGGGACTTCGCGACCGGTTAAAATCTTGGTTAACTGCTTGGCACCACCGGAAGGGTATTTGGTGGGAATAACCCGAATGATAATATCCTTGGCAGCCCCCAAGGCTTGAGTTAACGCACGAGTTGCCTCGGGTTTATTATCTTCAATACCGATGATGATTTTCTCAGACTGCAGTAACCAGCCTAAAATGCGCGACCCGTCGAGGATCTCTTGTGCGCAATCTTGCATCAAGCGATCATCGGCCGTGATGTAAGGCTCGCACTCTGCAGCATTGATAATCAGCGTTTTGACCCCTTGTAACCCGCCACGGATTTTTGTTGCTGTCGGGAAGCCTGCGCCGCCCAATCCCGCGACGCCAGCCTGATGAATACGCTCTACAATTAACTGACGATCGCAGGCTTGGTAATCGGTAATAACCGGCATTTTCTGCCAACTGTCCTGTCCATCTGGCTCGATAAATATCGCAATCTCGGACAGGGCTGAAGGGTGCGCGGTAATATGCGGCGCAATGGCGGTGACGGTGCCAGAAGTGGGCGCATGGATCGGCAGCATCTTACCCTTACCAAAGGTTAAGGGCTGGCCGCGCGATACATGATCTCCTACAGAAACTAAAATTTCGCCTTCATGGCCAATATGCTGTTTGAGCGGCAAGATAAACTGCGGTGGCAGCGGAACCTCAGACAAGGGTGTACCTGAAGATTGCGACTTCATTTCAGGCGGATGAATACCGCCTTTAAAATCCCAAATCGGCTCGCGGCGTAAACGTGAGAAAAAATTAAACATGATGGTCAACCGGTATAACGCGAACGGGGATGGTATTAAGATCCCACTTCCAATTATCCTGAGTAGTAGGGACTGGGCGCATTTCTATACAGTCCGTCGGACAAGGGGCGACACAAAGATCACAGCCCGTACATAAATCGGTAATAACGGTATGCATGGCGCGGGTGGCCCCGACGATGGCATCAACAGGACAGGCCTGGATACATTTGGTGCAGCCGATACAATTACTTTCATCAATCCACGCAATCTGTTTCTCAGGTTGCTTTAGTTCATTGTCCCCTTCGATGGGTTGAGGGTCGACATTTAACAACTCTGCAATACGCAGCATCGTCTGTTCACCCCCTGGGGCGCACTTATTAATGAGCTCACCCTGATTACCGACCGCTTCTGCATAGGGTTTACAACCAGGATAACCACATTGGCCACACTGGCTTTGCGGAAGTAATTCGTCAATTTGTTCAACGATCGGATCTTCTTCGACTTTAAAACGCCGAGAGGCATAGCCAAGTAGCCCTCCGAAGCCTAACCCTAAAATACTCAAAGCAACAATTGCGATACAAATTGCGGTAATCAAAACTTCACCAGTCCTGTAAAGCCCATGAATGCGAGTGCCATCAAGCCTGCGGTCACCAACGCGATAGACGAACCTTTAAAGGGAGCAGGGACATTGGCCAACACCAAGCGCTCGCGAATACCGGCAAACAGTACCATTACCAGTGAAAAGCCAAGCGATGCACTAAAACCATAGACTGCGGCTTGTAAGAAACTGTGGTGCAAATTAACACTCAATAAAGGCACGCCAAGCACTGCGCAGTTGGTGGTAATAAGAGGAAGGAAAATACCCAATAGTCGATAAAGCGATGGGCTAGTCTTACGCACCACCATCTCTGTAAATTGAACCGTGACGGCAATAACCAAGATATAAGCAAGGGTCCGCAAATAAACCAGATCGAGTGGGACCAAAATAAGGTGATTAACCAACCAAGCACAAATTGATGCGAGGGTGATCACAAAGGTGGTCGCCATGCCCATACCGATTGCAGTTTCGAGTTTTTTGGACACGCCCATAAATGGACAGAGCCCTAAAAATTTCACTAGCACAAAGTTATTCACTAACACTGTGCCAATAAAGAGGAGAAGATAATCAGTCATGTGGTTGCCATTAAATAAAATCTCCCGATATTATCTTAAAATATCGGGAGTATCTCAACGTCGTAACTTAAATATACCGATTGATAAGCACTGAGCATTAAATTTCTGGCTAAAAGTTAACCATTTGTGCTCAACGTTGTGCCACTTTTTCTTTTAAGACGCGTTTTTCTTCGGCAGACAAGAAGGCCATATACAATCCGTTCTCTTGGGCTTGACGGATCTCAGCAGGGGTCAAGCCGGCAGCAGGGGCTGCAACCTCATATTCATGGGCGAGTTCGATCCCTTGTACCGCCGGGTCATCCGTATTTAATGAGGCCATCACGCCATGTTGTAAGAATTTTTTCAATGGGTGTTGGGCAAGGTCAGCGACGGTGCTGGTCTGGATATTAGAGGTTAGACAAGATTCGATTCCAATGCCATGTTCCGCTAAATAGTCCATTAATACAGGGTCTTGCACCGCTTTAACCCCGTGACCGATACGTTCCGCCCCCAATTGTTGGATTGCTTGCCAAATACTCTCTGGGCCGGCGGCTTCGCCTGCATGAACGGTAATATGGAGCCCCGCATCGCGTACACGCTGAAAGTGCGTCAGAAAACGGTCACCTGGAAAACCTAATTCATCTCCGGCTAGATCGACAGCGACGATCTGGTCGCGATGCGCCAGGATACCGGCCAACTCTTGCTCGCAGGCGTGTTCACCGAAAGTCCGGCTCATAATACCAATTAATTTAGCGCTAATTCCGAAATCACGACAGCCTGCTTGGACGCCATCAATCACGGCCTCTACCACACCGGCAATAGGCAGTTTGTGGGTCATGGCCATGTAGCCAGGAGAAAAGCGTAATTCGGTGTAATCGATACCTGCACGCAGGGCATCCTCAATATTTTCGTAAGCTACGCGGCGACAGGCGTCCAGATTACCCAGTACTTTCACACCCCAATCGAGCTTTTGCAAAAAACTGACTAAGTCTGGCTCGTTAGACATCACTTGTACGTGAGGACGTAAGCTTTCGATGTCGTCGGCAGGTAATCCACAATTAAAGGCTCGACCTAAATCAAGAATAGTGCTCGCACGAATATTTCCATCTAAGTGACGGTGAATATCGGTGAGGGGGAGTTGGGGTATAATCATGGTCGACTCTTCAAAAATGTTTATGGACTGCATAGTATAAAAACATCCCCCACCGAGATGCCAATTATTTCATTCTCTGCCAGTAAGTTTTCGATAACAGATGGCTTAGAACCTTTATCGATAAGCAAATTAGATTGAATGGATTAAATTTATCTATAAAATAACCCAGAGATCCTCGGCATAAGGTAAAACCACTGATGAATGATTACTTAACCCTCGCAGCTGACGAACATTTGTCGTTATTGCGCGAAACCCATTTACACACTCAAGGTCAGACATCGATCAAAGAATGGCAAATTATCGATGGGCAAGGGCGGGTGACTGGCGGAGTGATACTGCAAGACAAGATGAATCTACGTCGTTCTTACAGTGGTGAATACCGTCTTACGCAACGTAATCACCAAGGCGACATTGTTGTTGACCGCTTAATCCCTTCACTTTAGGCCGCTTCTTATCTCAGCACTGATGATTGTTCGATATACTGTGTGCATAACCCTTAGGAGATCGAGATGAATAGAAAGTCTTTGTTGGTGAGTATCGGTGGTATCGCAGTCATGGCAAAATTAGCAGGATGTACCCACTCCGACTCGCATCCTGAACCCCAACGTCAGATCGGCATGGCGAACCCTGCTTCCGTTTACTGTCTGTCGCAGAAAGGGCAGTTAGATAACGTGAACTCCGCACAGGGAGTAGCCAGCTACTGTACGTTACCGAGCGGAGAGAGGGTTGAAGAATGGGCACTTTTCCGTCGTGACCACCCACAGAAATAACGGTAGACGAATGACCTGTAAAAAAACCCCACGCTTGTGGGGTTTTTGTTTTGGTGCCAGCTTATTGTTCGCTGTTACTTGAGGTGAGATACTGTTCAATAAATTGCTCAAGAGTCATTTTGTCTTGGTTCACGGTGACTTGACCTGAAGCATAGTGTAACGCTGACTGAATACTGTCTGGATTTTGGGTCGTCAGATGATACATTTCGCCTAACGCAGATAAGGATTGAACCTGTTGTGCAGCAAATTGACCGGCTTGTTCAACGGGAACGCCTTCCGATTGAGCGATCACCGACAGCAATTGCGTTGCCATGGGTTTATTAATCGTTAATGAAGCGTTCAGTTGTTTCAAGTAACTATCCACAATTCCCGATAAACCCTGACCGTTACCTTGTGCTTTAGTGGGATCATTAAAGTCTGCTTTCAGGGAGAACTGACTTTCACCTTTCTCATTTTTCAATGTTAAGTTATCGACAGAAAATTGCGGCGCATCAGCCAGTAAGGCAGGGATGTTTTGTAGTACTGCCGCATTGACTTCATTCTGCATCGCTTGCAGTTCATCTTGATTCGTGACGTGAGAGATATTCGCCATATTTTTTTGAACGGCTTGATTGTAATTGTCGTAGAAGGTTTTCATGCCGCTTGCACTGAAATCGTGTAATGACAGTTTCAGATTGGCGGAGCCAAGCGGTAACTGCTGCCACTCGATCTTATCAATCTGGTAATTAAGGCTACCATTAACCAAATTTTTAGCACTATCGAGATCAGAGTGACCCTGAATGCCTGTGAGCTGCACCGCAGGCTTATGGTTAAGTGCGTAAAGGAAATTCTTCGCATCAATCTGCTGTGTACCGACCCGTAATCCCTCTTTACTGAGATGGCTATCCGACCGTAAGGTAAGTCCATTAAGGGTCATCTCAGTGTCGACATCAGCTTCATTTTTGAAATTGAGAGACACCATTCCAGAGTCAATATTGAGTGTGATTGCGCTATTATTCGGGGAAGTTTTCAACGCGATATTAATCGCATCGCTACTTAAGCTGCTATCCTCGGCATTATATTGGATCGGTTGGATCTGGATTGCAGATGACGTTGCATGGCCGTAACCAATGCGCGTTTCTGCGGAGAATGGCGATTTACCCTTGGTGAAGTCGAACAGCGACTTAACCGTCGGAGTATTCGCCAACTCACTATGAATCGAGGCCAGTGAAGGAATTAGAGTGAAATGCTTTAGCTGCGCAAGAGGGAGAGGGCCATGACTGATCTTCTCGTTGAAGACCAATTGGTCTCCTGGCGCTAAAAGGGCATTTTCATCATCCGCCGGTAAACGACTCTTCACGATAAATTGTGTGGTACTGCTAAATATGTGCCGTTCGTAACCCTGGCGCGTCACGACTAATCCCGCCTCAGGATAGTGCTGAGTGAGTTGCTCATTAAGTTGTGCCACGACCTCATCAATATGCTGTTCTGCTTTTTTACCTGTGAACCAAGCGCCACCGGTCCAGAGAACGCCAATCCCTACAACAACAGCGATAGCAACGTTAGACTTCTTCATAATTCATTGGGTCCTTATCGATCCTGATATCTGGCCAGCGGTCACTGTGAAGGATTTTCTCCACTGCCACACAATTGTTTTACACGCTTTTACATTCTAACCCCCTAATCTATCAAGGAACGGGGGGGCTCGCCCAGACATTTTGATTTCTTGGGTCATCATTTTCCCAATTAATGCCCTTGCGCAGCAAATTTACCAATTAGGCGTAAAATTAAAGGATATTTATGTCAAAGAGGAATGAGCAACATGAGTGATTTTCGCTACGAAAACGATTCAATGGGTAAAATAGCAGTCCCTCACTATCAGCTATGGGGCGCACAAACTCAACGATCACTGGAACATTTTCGAATTTCCACTGAAAAAATGCCTCCTGCACTGATCCATGCCCTCGCCATCACCAAACGTGCCTCGGCCACTGTTAATCATCAACTCGGCTTATTAGAGGCTGAGAAAGCTACTGCCATTATCGATGCGGTGGATGAAGTGTTAGCGGATAAACATCCGACAGAATTTCCATTGGCGATTTGGCAAACCGGGTCGGGGACGCAAACAAATATGAATATGAACGAAGTCCTTGCCAACCGTGGTAGCGAATTGTTAGGCGGAGAGCGAGGGATGGGCCGGAAGATCCACCCAAACGATGATGTGAATAAGAGCCAAAGCTCTAATGATGTGTTTCCAACCGCCATGCACATCGCGGCCAAACTTGCCGCCGTGCAGCAGCTATTGCCGGCCTTGGAAACCTTAACGCAAGTCTTAGCAAAAAAATCCGAAAGTTTTAACGATATCGTAAAAATAGGTCGGACGCATCTTCAAGATGCGACGCCTCTCACCCTAGGGCAAGAAATTTCGGGTTGGGTAAGTATGTTAACCTTCGCCAAGTCTCATCTACTGGCAGCCATGGATCACCTGTCAGAACTCGCGTTAGGGGGGACGGCAGTAGGGACGGGGTTGAATACCCATCCGGAATACGCCGACGGCGTGGCCAAAGAGATCGCCCGCTTTACTGGGGAGTCCTTTACCTCAGCCCCAAATAAATTTGAAGCTTTGGCGACCTGCGATGCCTTAGTGCATTTTCACGGCGCATTAAAAGGATTGGCCGCATCATTAATGAAAATAGCGAATGATGTGAGATGGCTAGCCAGTGGCCCACGCAGTGGTATTGGCGAAATTACCCTCCCTGAAAATGAACCGGGTAGCTCAATCATGCCGGGCAAGGTCAATCCTACGCAATGTGAAGCCTTGACGATGATTTGCGCACAGATTATGGGTAACGATATGGCTATTTCGGTCGGCGGTGCTTCCGGCAACTTCGAACTCAACGTGTTCCGGCCAATGATTATCCACAACGTGTTACAAAGTTTACGATTATTGGCCGATGGCATACACAGTTTTACTGAACATTGCGCCCAAGGTATCGAACCCGATCGCCAACGTATCCAACAACTGGTCGAAAACTCACTTATGTTAGTCACCGCGCTCAATCCGCATATTGGTTACGACAAGGCTGCGGAAATCGCCAAGAAGGCTCACCATGAAGGGCTAACGCTTAAAGCCTCGGCGTTAGCGTTAGGCTACCTGAGTGAAGAACAGTTCGAGCAATGGGTTAAACCCGAGCAGATGACCGGGCAACAACAAGGTTAATCCTCTTTCCATAACCAGAGGCGAGGGATCACTAAGGTTGCTGAGCGCGCATCGGGCTTATGACGATGCGTAATGTTTTCCTCATCGTAGTGTTGCAAACTGCCTAGCTCAGGAAGAGTCTCGCCCTCTAAGCAGGTAATAATCAGTGGATTCGGACAAGCAACTTGGGTCTGTTTCTGCTGATGACTTTGCCAGAGACGCGCAATCGGTTGGACCTTAACGGGGCGTTTGATTTTTAACCGACAATCGCGTGGCAACTGCTTAATCAGTTGTAACTCCTCTTGCACTTTCTCTGCCCACTCCTCGCGTGACCAGGGCGCGCGTGCGCGCCCTGCATTGAGACTCTTTTCTAGCATCTTAATGATGTCTTGTTGACTATAGCGCTTAATCACGTGTTTATTGGCCCAGCCGAAATTAACAGAGTCAAGGCTGGGGTAAACATTGAGCGTACGGTAGACGTTTAAGGTCAATAGCCCTGGAAAGTGTTGATGCACAAAAGGGAATCGCGCAGTGGAGGGCAAGCCACTCTCTACCGTGATCAGCTGTTGGAAGTGCTGTTTAGCCTGATTAATCAGGGTAGTTGATGCCATCAGGCTCTGTTGCTGCTGTGCACTGACTTTTATACAGACCGCCCCCGGTAAGCGTGTCGCGCTTCGCGTACTCTGTTGCTCAGATTGTTGTTGTAAATAAAGGTGAGAAAAATGTTGTAATGCACGCTGACGGGCTTGGCGGCCAATATGCTGTGCAACCTTGATGGCGGGTGTTGGGTCGAGTTCTTCGCCTTTGGCTATTGGCGGGAGGGTAAAGACCCGAGCCGCTAAGAGTTGGGCTGATTCAATGTTCTGGCAAAACGTTGCCAGCTCAGTTTCAATGAGAGTCAGCGTCTCACGCATTTCTTCGACTAATGTATAACGCATCGACTACCTTAGTTACAACATACTATAGTGTTAACTCATTCTAGTGTGCTTCGGCGACAATCGCAATCTCTGAGTCAATAGAAATGCGTCACGGGACTACGTATAATGTGCGATGATCCGGTGCTGAACTTCTTATCATGCCTATTATTTGGTAGAGTAGTAGGGTTCTTGATACATGTTCTTATTTCTTACCTGAAGAGGCTTTGATGTTAGATTATCGTTTTCCAACTGCGCTACAAATGGTTCTCAGTGTCGCTATGTCTGAAGAACAAGGAAAACGTTCGACCAGCAATACCCTCGGTAATGGCGCTGAAGCTAATCCAAGCTTGATCCGGAAATTGATGGTCCCGCTGACACGTGAAGGAATCTTCGTTACAACTCTGGGCCGTACTGGCTCCATCCATCTTGCCCGTCCTGCTGAAGAGATAACGCTCTGCGATATTTATATGGCTGTCAGCCAAGAGAAAAAATTGTTGAATTCTCGACCTGATGTCAAAAAACCGTGTTGTATAGTGAGTGCAAATGTCTGTTGGTATTTCAAGCAGATAGCGGAAGAGGCCGAACAAGCCTCTCTGAATGTTCTCGCTCAACACACCGTTGCCGATGCGCTAATCGCCCTTAAGCAAGGTAAGGACCTCAATCCACTCTCAGAATGACTCCGCGTAAAGTATAAAAATAAAGTGTAACTTTAAAGGTTGCATTTAAAGAGTTTAGGGTGCATTATTTAATGCAACTAAAACAGATACACTTTATGTCGCTAGGAGTCGCAGATGAATGGTTCTTTCTTTGATGATTTACTTCATTGGATTGATACCCATATCGAGAACCGCTTAAATTTAGATATGGTCGCTGACCGTGCCGGTTATTCAAAATGGCACTTACAACGTATGTTTAAAGAACACACAGGTCACGCCCTAGGTGAATATATCAGAACCAAAAAATTAGAAAAATCGGCATGCCGGTTAACGCATTCTGATGAACCTATCTTATCGGTCGCGATTTCAATGGGCTTCGATTCCCAGCAATCCTTTAACCGCAGCTTTAAACGTCAATACGGCATGGCGCCAGGCACTTGGCGACGTAATGCCTCACCTGTTCAAACAATGCATTGATCTCTTCACCCGCCTCGTGCCGAGGCGGTGAATCTTTTGTGTGCTGATCGCAATCCCTTTGCTACTCTGCTAGACTTCTTAGATTGTCTCCCTGCCATCTCCTTTATATGCAGCTGAAAAAATATCGTCCCTTTATTATCGTGATCATGTTATTGATCGGTTACGCGTTAAAAGCCTGTCATGGCCCATCAACATCTCACATCACGCCGTCCTCCACTACGCAACAATCTTCAACTTCAGCTCCTTCGATAACAGCCAATACTGATCCCAGCAATGTGGCACGTTACCTACGCGCTCATCAAACGCTTCCTGATTACTATATCCGCAAGGGTGAGGCTCGTCGCAAGGGCTGGGTGGCGTCAAAAGGGAATCTGTGTGAGGTCTTGCCAGGGAGAGTGATTGGCGGAGACCGTTTCTCTAATCGCGAACATCGTCTACCCGAACAAGCGGGGCGTTCATGGCAAGAGGCCGACGTCAACTTCAGTTGTGGGCGCCGTAACAGTGATCGTCTATTATTTTCATCCGATGGGCTTATTTATCTGACCACCGATCATTATCGTAGCTTCCAACAGGTGCCCTAAATGTTTACGCTCCATTTTGATTGCCAGCAGATCCATTCACGGGCTGATTTTTATCATCAGCTACGCCAGCAATATTCAACCGACTCGCTCGATGCTTTATGGGACTGGTTAACCGGTGAAATTCCCTTACCTTTAACCTGCTACTTTCATCAACTTCAGCCCCAGCAACTGCACGCTGAACATCCCCTAGCTGCCATACTGGCACTTATGGATGAGGTAAGAGAAGAAGCGCCTAAGTTGTATCATATTGTCATCGAGCAGGCCGATACGACGTCACACTAGGTGATAGGCGACATAACGCGTCCGTCATCACGCCAGTAATATTCTTGGCTGTCGCCACGCAAAGATAAGGTATTCAACTCTACTTTTATCCAATGCGAATCGATGCTTTGCCGTTGACTGTCTACAACGCTAATCACCTCCGGTAGGGTGAGTAATTCGCCCTCTGTATCGAAGGCCCACTCCAATTCGATGGTCACGCCCAATACTAGCTGCTTGATTTTTTGACGATTAGGGACCAGCGCAAAGAGTGGCGAAGCGATCACCGCATCATCCTCTTTACAACGGTAACCAATAGAGGTTGATTGGGTGATAGTCAGCAAGGTACGTTGCACAGCCTGACAAGTAGGACCCAATAATACCTTATGCAGTTGTCCATCTTGCGTTAGCGGCCCATACCAACGTGGAATGGGCACATTGCTGATATTGCCTGGAAGAATAGACCAATCAGCGGTAATGTGTTGGGTGATCAATGCGTAGAGAAGGCCGCCTAGACTCGTCGCATGCTTACCGTTTGCTAATTTTCCTGTCATACAGAAGGGTAACGCTGCATCGGTCGGTAACTCTGTTAGCAAGCAGCAATGAAGCGGTAGTTGACGAAACCTTTGCTGAAATAGCGCTAGCTCCATCACTTGACCACTCAACAAGACCACATCGCAACGCTCTTTAGTGACAGTGTCACTTATTAGTTGCAGAAGTTTACCCAAGCGACATTGAGGGCTACTTAAAAAAACGACAAATTCACCAAATGAAAACTGAAAAGATAATGTTCGTAATTCAATTGAATAACAGGCAATTTTCTCTTTTAGGTTGTTCTCTATGTAAGTCAATACGTCGGCGTCGAGTAGTTGACTGATACGGCAAAAATACGCGGTTTCCTTCAGACGATAGCGCTGTAAAATATCGTCGACGACGGGTAACAGTAAATGCCTGACGACATACTGACGCCATACCGTATCTCCCTCACAACTCTTCTCACGACTCAATAAACGTTCAAGAATGGTTCCTACCGAGGTGAGCCCTTGTTGACGAAGGTGATCGCCAAGTTGCGGCAAGAGAAAATGAGTAATGATATCTTCCAGCAAACTGTCACCCGCTAGGGTAAAGCCCTCTCTGCGTAGTAATTGCGGACTAAAGGCCGGTGCAGCAGCATTTTCGGGTGAGATAAGCGGATATTCCGTCACCGCGACATCGGTTGTGCCGCCACCAACATCAATTAATGCAATACGTAAATGCGCAGTATGCGGTGAGCGCTGGTAGTGCTGCTGTAACGCCTCCACCGATTGGGTGCGCAATTGCTGCCAAAGCCAAAATATTTGCCCACAACAGGCTTCGTCCCAAGGAAAGCGTATTTCAATCTCACGGCTACTCACCGGAAAAAATGTAGGCTGTAACCTTTTGATGAGCGTTATCGCTCTTTCGGCTAGAAGTCGAAAACGTTGGCGTTCCAGCGCGGTAAAGTTAACTGGAAGGGTGAAGGTCAGCTTAGTAATGACGCGTGGAATTTCATGGTTAGCGTATCGTTGACGATAATGTAGGCTATTAATTTGTATCGCGATCTGATTGACCAATTCGATAATCAGAAATGTAAAAAGTGTTGACCGCGAAAACTGTGGCACAAATACCGGGAATTTATCAATATCTGCTGATTCATCGAGTAAACTTCCTTGATCATTTAATAATAAGCTCAGAGGGTGATCGATTGATGAGTACTGCGCCTGATCGGTCCGACACGCGTTGAACCACACGACATTTGAAGGGTGATCATCCCAAATATAGCGACGCGGGCAGGTTATCCCTTGAGGTTGTAGATCATGATGGGAGTGCGCATTGAGGCGCTGAGCTTCAGGGCCGATACGTACCAAAGACCCCCATTGAAAAGCATCCAGTCGACCACTGGCTGAAGAGTGTCCAGCCTGACCAAAAGGCGCCGGCGAGAAGTTAAGTTCGCTGCTAAATAAGGTATATCCCTGTCGGGTCGGACAACTTAGGTCCCGCAACTGTAATTCACTACAGAGACTCAGTGGGTTCGCGCAGTGGGCATCCACTTCATATAACACACCACAACTATTGCTGTTGCCCAAGTCGATGATTGTCTCCACCGCAATAGACTCTCTGTCCGAGGCAACCTCGCGTAATAAAAGGGGCCGAGGCTTAATGCGATGCACCAAGACCTTTAGCAGGTTGATATAGTGAGCTTGCCAGATATAGGACGGGGTAGGGTTTGCGGCAGGAAAAATAGCGGTCATCCAAGCACTGACCCAATGTTGCTGAAAAAAAGCTTGCCATGCCTTAGGATGATGCGGCAAGGCAAAGGGTTGTCCCTGATCCACCTCGAACTGACTGGGCTGTAAGCCATCATCTTCGTAACTCACTTTTGTATCGAAGGCGAGCGTAACGTCCCAACCCCGTTCGGCTTGCGGATGGGGCGACACATATACCCGGGCCCAATTCATTGGCCGTGCTGTGCAGGTTTCGCCTTGCAGGGTGAAATAGGGGATCGGCAGCCACTGGTGTTGGAGAGCGGTTAGGGACGCTGAAAGTGAAAAGACGTACTCGGGACGAACCCATTCGACCGCAGCGCCGTCATATTCACTATACTGGTACTGACCTCTTGCATCAGGAATTACCTCGCACATCGGCCCCTGAACACTTGCGCGTATAAATGCCGTCTCAGTCGCTACAGGATCGTCCAAGACAATATGATGATCAATAAACTGTATCCCTGAATCTACAAACAGTATTTGAGGCTGTTGGCCTAAATGGGTCATAGGGTTCTCTCGCTATAAAGCTTAACGGGCAGCAGGGTGGACGGATTTTGCTGCCAGCGACATTGAGTATTCGGTGCGCTCTTTTCACAAACAAAGGTGATAATTGGTAGCGTCATCCCCTCGTCACAACGTGCTTTCGCTGTCTTGATGACCAACTTACCGCTGGAAGTAAAGGCCGATTGGCTGGTCGTCATACACTTTTGCTGGCCAAAAGTAATACGTGTATTCGCCTTACCGTGGCTGAAGTCAAACGTCACGGCGGCGGTCGTGTTGTCTAGTCTAAGATTGGCCAGCCAAGTCCCGTTTAGAAAATCGATATTTCCTTGGTAACGCGAACGTGCCGGGATCATAAGCGGTAGGCGGCTTTTTTCTACCCTAATGGGTCTGATCTCTGGGGGAGGCAGCGTCAGTTCTGCGGGTTGAAGCGGCAAGGCTTGACTTGCCGCCATTATGCCCTGCACAGACTGCTGAATTTCATCTACCGTCGAAATGATATCTGGAAGCGTCGCAAGCGTTGGCTTTGTGCTCGGTCGTAGGAAGGTTATGGCTCCTGCGATAGATAGGGTAATAACCGCAACGGTGAGGGCGTAGCGGTAGGGTGCGCTAGACCGTTTCGAGGGTGAGCTTTCAGTAGGTGTGTCATCCGCTGCGGACTCGTCCCCAAGACGTTGCTGTAATTGGTGTTGAAGAGAAGGGATATCGATGGCAGTCCGCCCCTGATCATAATAGCCCCACTGCGCTAACAGCGGTTGTTGATCCGCCAAAAAAATGACCTCTGTGGAGGGGATTACGGTTAAGTTTTGCAGTATTTGGTCGATAATCGTCAGAGAGCGGGTGCGCTGACCGGCGAGTTGCTGACGCAGCGTAGTAATCGCATCAATCCTCTCCATCAGCTGCGCTAGGCAGTCAACTTGCTGCGATAAGGTGGCCTGACACCAAGGCGTGATGACCTGGTTTGAGCTGTGAGGAAACCACTGTAACGCGATGCCTTGATCACTTAATACCGGTTGCGCCAGCATTCGTCTTACCGCGTCGAGGCCGTGCTGCGATAACAGCTGGAATATTTGCGGTGCATAGCGGCCAAGGGGGATCCCCTCTACCTTGACCGCTATGTAATCGTGTCCCTTGTCGAGGGGTAAGCCTGCCTGTGCCATCAGCCATCCAGTCTATTCATTCTACGTGATTAATAACTTATGATACGGAGGCGAGTCTCAGCTTATGCTGCGAATAGATTACGTTTAGTCTGTCTAACTAGGCTATTATTACTATTATTAGCCGTATAGTTATTCCACCGCTAACGATTGACAGGGAGGGCGTGTGTTACATTCACCGCGTGTAGTACGTTGGCTTGTATTAATTGTTCTCAGTCTAGTCGCCGTGTCCTTACTAGAATTGATCCATCTTCCGGCGGCCTTACTCCTGGGACCGATGTTTATCGCAATACTCTTTGCGGTGACCAAACAAATGGTCTCATTGAATCGCACACTCTTTCGTGCAGCACAGGCGGTAGTAGGGGCGATGATTGCGCGTGCCATGCCGATCGAAGTGTTTAAAGAGATGCAGCACACCTGGCCGATTTTTATCATGACAGTATTTTCGGTGATTGCGGTCAGCACTTTATTAGGTGCAGTGCTAGCGAAATGTAAAGTGCTACCCGGGACGACTGCCCTGTGGGGATCCTCCCCTGGTGGGGCGACGGCCATGACCCTGATGGCCGGAAATTTTGGTGCCGACGTCCGGCTAGTCGCCTTTATGCAATATTTGCGTGTACTATTGGTCACGCTACTCGCTACCGTTGTCAGTCACTATCTGGCTCCTGAAAGCGCTGCCACCTCGGCGATTACGCAACTCGAACAGCCTGTTGCTTGGGGCGCTTTTGTCATTACCTTAGCTATTATCCTCTTCGCCTTAATCCTCGCCAAATTCATCAAGCTCCCCGCGGCCCCTTTATTACTGAGCATGATCATCAGTAATCTCGCAATGAATGTCGGTGGCCTGCAGATTGAGTTACCGTTGCCTTTACTCGCCACTGCTTATGCCATGATTGGCTGGAGCATAGGTGCACGCTTTACCAAAGATATTCTGCGCTATGCTTTTCATGCATTACCCGCCATTTTATTCTCAGTCATTTTGTTGATGGCTATTTGCTGCGGGTTTGCGTGGATGTTAGTCGAATATGCGGGCATCGATCCGTTAAGTGCCTATTTAGCAACTAGCCCGGGGGGTGCCGATTCTGTGGCCATTATTGCGTCATCCGTGTCAGTGAATCAGCCATTTGTCATGTCGATGCAGACAGGGCGTTTTATTGCAGTGCTCTGTTTAGGGCCAGCCTTATCTCGTTTAATTGCGCGGTGGCTACATTAATTCCCCGCGCGAGGTAATTCAAACGAGATGGGGAGGATGAACCGACAGCAAGCGACTATATACTCTTGTGAGTCATAATGATCGCTATATCTCAGCAGGAACTCGCTTCAGCGGACTCCGGTCGGCCATCTCATGCGGTGGCTGTTGAAGAAATAATCGGCGACTAATACTCTGGTGAGTCTCACTCTAAGATTCTTTAGCGACCACACATTTTCAAGATATCAAGCTAATCACAGTCCTATTACACCTCCGATAACCCCTAATGCAATATTTCAAAGCGATCAGTTGTTCTACAAAATATGTTTGCAGCCTTGCTCAACGCCCACAAATCGATTGTTCTGTATTACACTGTGTTTATTCACGAGAGGAAGCCAAAATGCCAACGAAGATTAATACTGTTTCAGTACTTGGGTTAGGGGCAATGGGTCACGCTTTTGCCAGCAACTTACTTAAAAATAATTTTAAATTAAGGGTATGGAACCGTAGCGCAGAAAAAGGGAAAGACTTAGCTGAACAGGGCGCGACCCTAGCCTCTAGCCCGGCTCAAGCGGTTGAGGGAAGTGAAGTGGTGCTGGTCATGCTCGCTAATGCTGAGATCACTTTAGATGTTATGCATCACGTCATCGACGCCTTAGCAGACCAAGCCATCGTCGTTCAAATGGGAACGATAGGCGTCGATGCTACGCAGCAACTTCATGCCTTATTAAAAGAGAAACGTCCTGATGTCGGTTTTATCGATGCCCCGGTTTCAGGAACGAAAAAACCCGCGGAAATGGCACAGATCTCGATACTTGCTAGCGGCGATCGTATGCTGCAATCAACGATTGAACCCGTGTTTACCGCCATCAGTAAAGGCACTCACTGGTTAGGTGATGCCGGAGCAGGCAGCGCCATGAAACTCGTGGTCAACAGTTGGTTAATCGGTCTGGTACAGAGTTTGGCGGAAAGCCACTGCTTAGCAAAGCAACTGGGTTTTAGTCCCGAAACGCTCTGGTCAGTCTTAGAGGGGGGGCCGCTTGCTGCCCCTTATGCGAAAACGAAATTAGAGATGATTGATGAAGGTACTTATGCGCCGCAGATGCAGCTAAAGTGGGCGTTAAAAGATGCAACGCTCGCCGCAGAAGCTGGCGGGGCTGAGCAGATGCCAAATCTACATTCGATCACATCACTGTGGCAGTCTGCAGTAGACGCCGGATTGGGGGAAAAAGATCTCTCGGTGATCGCACAGTATCTCGAAAAACAGTAAGCTGAATGGCGTTCTTCCACAGTGAGAACGCCGTTTCCAATTACTGCCAAAACTTGCGACGACTCGTCTTACCTATACCCGGATTACAACTATTAGTGGGATCGAGTTCGCGCCAATGTTGCTGATAATCTTCCTTAGCAGCATATAAATGCCCGACATTATGTTCAGCAGGATAGCGTGCGCCACGCTGTTCAATATAATCGATAACCTCTTGCTTAAACTGCTTACCATCAACCCCAGGTTTTAATATATAGTCCTGATGGTTCACTAAACAGAAGAAGTGCCCGCAACACGAATCGGCTTGAATTTGGTCCTGAAGGTGAGCAGGAAGATCAAATAACCATTGCTCGTCGTTACGGCGAAATGCCGCATCAAAGGCTATCAGGCGCTCATTAGGGTCGATACCCAAATAATCACAATACGAAATCGCAGCCCCACCGACCGCAAAGCGGATTAAAAACGCATCTTGGGCCTCGTTTTTATCGCAGATAAAATAATCACCTTGCTGGTCGCTAAAAAAGGTATTCAGCAGGGCAGTCATTTGCGCGGCTTGTTCACTGTCCGCTTTTATCAATAGATGATGCGTATAGCGACGGCGATAGTCCAAGATACGCTTGGCGACGAGCGGAGGGGTAATTTGATTGAAGCCTTGAATCAAGCGATCGGTTAAATTCTTTGGTAGGCACTTGATATTTTTTACCCTGACGTCCCATTTTGCTTTTTTCGCCATCATTCCGGGAATCGACTGAGGGCCGAGTTGGCGTATCGCTAAGATCATATGCTTGGCATAACGTAGCGTCATATCGAAGGCGTTAGCGTGGATATATTCCGCTTGGATCGGTAACTGATCCAGCTTCGTTAATAGAAAGCGTCGTAGCGCTATCAGGACTTTTTCATCATTAGTCCCGATATAATAGGTCTCTGTCCCTTTACTGGCAGGAAAGGTGGCAAGCCTTGCCGCAAAAACGATAATCTTTCCGGCACACCCTGCGCTGTCATGTAAATAATGCGGGTCGCCATTAAAACGCGCGGGGGTGGCAGAGTCGGTATCACGCAGTTTTTCAGCGTAATCATCGGCCCATATCTTGCCTTGCCACGTATCGATATCCCCAGTGGTGAACTGCTTGGCCTCAAGATTCTGTAAGATTTGTTCAGGTGTTTCCCCTAACTCGATCCCTAGATGGTTAACGAGGGAAATTTCACCTTGCTCACTAATCTGCGCGTAAAGCGATTTTTCAGTGAAGGCTGGCCCCCGCCGAATGAGTGACCCACCTGAGTTATTACATAAGCCACCGATAACCGAGGCTCCGATACAGGACGAACCAATCACCGAATGAGGCTCTCGCTGTAAGGGCCTAAGGGTATCTTCTAATTCAGTAAGGGTAGAGCCAGGATAAGCGATGACCTGTTGGCCATCATCGATAACCTGAATCCCTTTTAAGCGGCGAGTACTGATGATAATGATGGGTCGATCGTAATCGTTACCATCCGGCGTCGAGCCGCCAGTAATCCCGGTATTAGAGGCTTGCATCAAAATAATAACCTCTGCGGCAACGCAGTGTTTCAATACCTGCCAGAGTGCAGACAAGGATTCGGGAATTATTACGGCGAGTGCCTCGCCTTGGCCGACACGAAACCCAGTAGTGTAAAAGGATTTATCATCTTGAGAGGTTAAGACTTGCTTGTTACCGACAATGCCCGATAACGTGTTGAGCAATGCTGAAGCTTGTTGTTGCATATCCGCCTGATCCTTGCTGCTAAGTGATAGCAAAACAATATACCTAAAAGCTTCAAGGGGAAAGGGGGCGGGAAATCAACAATTCGGTAATCTTTAACGATTACCGAATTAAGGGTTATAACTTAGTGATAATTTTATCGAGTGGGAAGCGCGACTTAGGCAGCTGTGCATTGAAATCTGCATCGCTGTTATAGCCAACCGTTGCCATCACTACACTGTGCAAACCTTGAGCCTCTAATCCCAGAATCTTATCCATCTCTTGGGTATCAAAGCCCTCGATTGGCGTAGCATGTAGCCCGAGTGCAGGGGCACCGAGTAATAGGAAGCCCAGGGCAATATAGAGCTGACGTTCCATCCACTTGTGCTGAAACTCAGCGGAGTGGGCGACATTATTGATATAACCACGGCGACCTGCATCATTTTTCTGGCGAGCTTCCGCATCACGAAAACGGCCGTCTTGCGCTTCTTGCGCCACTAACTCGTCCAAGTGTTGCTCACTGATACCATTGATACTGGAGAAAACGATAGCCAGAGGGGCTTGTGCCACTTTGGTTTTATTCAAATCGAAGATAGCGGGCGCAATTTTTTCACGGCCAGCCTCAGTGGTGATCACATGGAAATGCCAGCCCTGCAAATTAAGCGTGGAAGGGCTGTTCTGTAACAACGACAGCACATCTGCAATTTGCTGTTCAGTCAGTGGACGCGAGGCATCGTAGGCCTTGGTGGTAAATCGGTTAGAAGCCAGTTCAGTAATGTTCATGTTATAAAGGACCCTTGTGCGCGAATTTCTCAATACGGTAATGATTTCTATTGAGTAGAGCAATACATCAAGCACATAGGGTTAACTCATTCATCGAGATACTTATTGGCGATGGTTTTTAGCGTGATGTTATAGCGCAGGGAAAGCATCCGTATCGCCGTGCAGCTACCAATCGCAAGCCAGATACTGTATTGCGGCGGAATAATGCCCGATGAGCCTAAAATCTGAATACCCGCACCAATCAGTGCCGCACTGGCATAAATCTCTTTTGTGAGGATCACAGGAGAGCGGCCTGTAAGAATATCCCGCAAACATCCACCGCCTACGGCACTAATACAGCCCATTAGGATGGAAAAAAAGATCTCATGGGTATGTACGTAAGCTTTGTTTGCACCAAAAGCGGCAAAAAAGCCAAGGCCAAGGGCATCAAAGAAGAGGGCGGGTTTCTCGAAAGAGAACACAATCTTTTGAAAAAAGCTGATCAGCATAATCGCGATGATGACGCAGACAAGGTACTCAACGTTGATCAACCCAGCAGGAGGGGTAGCACCTAAGCAGAGATCCCTAACACAGCCACCCCCTACCGCCGTGACAAAAGCCAAGACGAAAACGCCAAACAGATCAAAGCGATGCCGAACGCCAACTGTTGCGCCACTTAATGCGAAAACAAAAGTACCAAATACATCAATAAAATGCAGAAGAACAGTCATGGCTTAAGCGCTCATAGCAGATTAGGGAGCACCATCAAGGATGGGTCTCAACGAGACCGGCAGATGATATGCCATAACGGGCACGGAAAAAAGCGTTTCCCGTACCTTGAGGACAGGAAACGTTATTGGCGGGAGAAAACAGAGGCCTCTTGCATTAATGCATCACTGGGCCTGACCCCTGTATATAACGCAAATTGTTCTAACGCTTGTAGTGCAATCACCTGGTCACCACTCAGTATTTTTTTACCCAGTGCATGACCTTTTTTCACCAGCGGAGTTTGTGCCGGGAACGCAACGACGTCGAAGACGGTGTCAGCCGCATCCACGATCGATTCGGCAAAGGCGAGGGTGTCACTTTCTGCGCCGCCGGTCATACCAATTGGGGTGACATTGACGATAATATTGGCAGTGGTAGTCTCGTCGGGCGACTGATAGCGATAGTGATACTTCTCTGCAAGCGCTTTACCGCTCTGCTCATTACGCGCCAATACGCTGAGTTGAGTGAATCCGGCATCATGAAAGGCAGCCACCACGGCCTTAGCCATCCCGCCAGCACCCTGTACTAGCACAGTTTGTGAATTGTCTGGCAGATGGTCGGTGATCAACTGGCGAATCGCTAAAAAATCGGTGTTATAAGCGGTGAGGATGCCGTTATCATTGACGATGGTATTGACGGAATCGATCGCTTTGGCCGAATCCGTTAAATGATCGATAAAAGGAATGCAGCTCTCTTTAAACGGCATAGAAACTGAACAACCGCGGATCCCTAATGCTCGCACGCCTTTTACCGCCGCTTCAATATCGGTCGTCGAGAAAGCCTTATAAATAAAATCAATATCGAGTTTCTGATAAAGATAATTATGAAAACGGGTGCCAATATTACTGGGGCGGCCGGAAAGAGAAATACAGAGTTGGGTATCTTTATTAAGCATCATTCAGTCCTAGTCATAATATATAGCGATATTATTATCAGTGAACCGATTCCATTGGAAGATAAACGCTAAAAAAATGCGATGCAGAAAAATATTTAGTGATTAAACAGGTGGATATTTCTGCAAAAAGGACAGCAGGTTAAAAAACGGATATTAATGAACAGTATAATCCTCTATCGTTTAGGCCCCATAGTCACTGTCAGGAGTTAACGCCTAATGGTTACCCCACGCTATTCGAATGATGACGCCTGTTGGCAAGCCATAAAGACCCGTGATGCCACCGCCGATGACCACTTTGTCATGGCAGTTCGTTCTACGGGGCAATATTGCCTCCCGAGTGCCGTGACGATTTTACCTGCCCGAGACAATGTCGAATTCTTTCGTCATAGTGCGGCGGCCGAGGCAGCAGGCTACACCTTAAGCGAGGCCAGCACACCAACGCCTCGCTATCCTGCCAAGTGGCTCGCCATCGTAAAAAAGAGCTGTTATCTGATCGAGAATGCTGAACAGTTACCGGATTTATCGACACTAGCCGATCATTGTGCAGTGAGCAGCGGCTATCTTCACCGTATTTTCAAATCGGTAACGGGACTGACGCCGAAAGCGTACAGTGCGGGATTGCGTGCCATACGCTTACGAGAACAGCTTAAAAATCCACAGCAATCGGTCAGCGAGGCCATTTACCAAGCGGGTTTCAACGCCAATAGTCGATTTTACGAAAATGCCTCGCAACGCCTCGGGATGACAGCGAAGCACTATCAACGGGGCGCTGCGGGAGTCACGATTTATTTTGCACTCGGACAGTGTAGCCTCGGCTCGGTACTGGTGGCGCAAAGCGAGAAGGGGGTCTGTGCGATTAGCTTAGGCGATGAGCCTGACTCGTTAATTGAACAATTTCAGCAACAATATCCTCACGCCATTTTGGTGGGCGGGGATGCGCATTACGAACAGATCGTCGCCCAAGTCATTGGTTATATCGAACACCCCAGCTCGACCTGGCACTTGCCTTTAGATATTCAAGGTACTGTCTTCCAAGAGCGTGTATGGCGGGCATTACGCGATATTCCCCTAGGTTCAACCGTCAGTTATACCGATATTGCCGAGCAGCTCGGTTCACCTAAAGCCGTTCGCGCCGTCGCCCAAGCCTGTGCAGCCAACCGACTCGCTATTGTGATCCCTTGTCACCGCGTGGTGAAACGCGATGGTCAACTCTCGGGTTATCGCTGGGGCGTAGCCCGTAAAGAAGCACTCATACTGCGTGAAAAAAAACTTAATAAGGCCTAGCGTTACGCCTCGATATGAGGCACCTGTTGGGGGAGTGTTACGGTGGCGCGGCAACCGCTAGGCTGTAAATTAGTTAAGGTAAACTGGCTGCGGTGTAATTGACAAATACGTTGCACGATATTTAGCCCAAGGCCAATTCCATCATATCGGCGGTCCATTCGCACAAAAGCTTTACTTAATTCCGTCGCCTTATTCAGATCAATACCAGGGCCTTGGTCATCGATCTCAATACAGATACTCGAGTTCTGCGCAAACACTCGTAAGGTGATCACTGAGCTTGGCGGGCTGTACCGGTGCGCATTCTGAACAAGGTTCTGTATCACCATCTGTAACAACGTAATATCCCCTCGTAAATGCAAAGCTGTAGCAGGAGCCTCTACCACCAACAATTGCTGACGCTGGGCTAACTGCCGTTCACACTCCGGCAGCATGGGAGTGATAACCGCCGCCATAATATCGAAATACTGATAACTTCCGGCGGCGAAAGATTGACCCACGCGAGCAAGTTTAAGCAGCTGAGCAACACTGTCGGTCATTTGATCCAAACGTGAAAGCAGATCCCCCAAGTTGAGCTGATGTTTTTTCTCAATCAGTTGAAGATGCAGCCGTAATCCAGCCAGTGGGGTTCGCAATTCATGGGCCACGTCAGCAGTAAACAGCCGTTCTCGCTCTAGGGTTACGGTTAATCTCGCCATCATAGTATTGATAGCTTCGACAACTGCGCTGATTTCAGTGTACTCACTGGTTGAAGAGAGGGGGGCGAGGTTGTCTTCGGAACGCTGCGTCAGCGCATTACTCAGGTCAGCCAATGGTTTGGTGACTCGCCTGATGGCATTAAAACAGAGCACTAAGCAGGCGATGATAATCAGTAACGAAGGAACGGCTAAACTCGCCACCGCTTCATGCACCTCTTTTTCATAATGACGATGGCGATCGTGGTGATTGATGGCACTCTGTACCAAAATAGTGACCTGCTCTCGGCTCTCATGCCAAAGCCAGAGGATACTGATTGCTTGGCAAATAACGATAATGGCGCCCACCGTCAGCATCAACTTCCAGCGAAGCGTAGTCGGCGCTAAAGCGCGAAGACGATTGTTCATGGTGTGTTCTGTGTCCGAATGGAATAACCAAAACCCCGCAAAGTCTGAATACGCTGTTTACCGACTTTATCCCGTAGATTGTGGATATGCACTTCCAGCGAATTGGTCGAGGGTTCGTTATCCCAGCTATAGATATCGCTATAGAGTACATCGCGATGCACAGGTTGGTTCGCCTTTAACATCAATCGTAATAAAATCGCGTATTCCTTAGGGGTTAATTCGAGCAATTGTTCGCGTAAAAAGACTTGGCGCCGACCAATATCGACAGTGAGATCGTCAATTTGCAGCAGATTATCCGATTGTTGATGGAAACGACGGATCAGCGCCCGACTTCGTGCGAGCAACTCTTCAAGCGCAAAGGGCTTAACTAAGTAGTCGTCGGCACCGCTATCAAGTCCTATCACGCGATCCTCGAGGGTATCGCGAGCGGTCAACACGATGATCGGTATAGCATTTTTTTGCCGGCGTAAATGCTTCAATAAGGTTAAGCCGTCACCATCGGGCAATCCGAGGTCGAGCAGGATCAGGCTGTACGATGAGGAGTGAAGAAACTGTTCGGCCGGCTTAATTCCATTCACCGCATCACATAGATAGTTCTCGCTCTGCATCGCTAGCAAGATCCCCTGCTGTAACAGGGGATCGTCTTCGATGATTAAGACCCTCACGCTTTGCCTCGACAATGGGTCAGTAAATCGAGTTGCGGTTGGTATTCCCGGGTTTGGACACCGAATAATCCTAATAAGGTAGGGAACAAATTATCTTGTGACGTTTGCATAAGCTTAGCCTGATCAACCATACATTTCTTATCGACAGCATAGCGTTGCTGATAGTCTTGGGAAAGCCAAATTAACAACGGCACGTGCTTCTGCTGAATGGGCGCCACGCTATAAGGCAAGCCATGCAAATAAACGCCATCTTCACCAAGCGATTCCCCGTGGTCGGAGAGGTAGACTAAACTTGTGGTAAAGCGTTGTGAATTAGCTTGGAGTAACTGGATACCTTGATCCACCATCGCATCCATATAGCGAATGGTATTGTCGTAGGTATTCACCAGCTGTTGGTTAGAACAGTGTTGAACCTCGTTGGTATCGCAGGTCGGGGTATAGTATTTAAAAGAATCCGGGTAACGATGATTATAGGTTGGGCCGTGGCTACCAATAGTATGCAAGACGATCAACGTATTACCGGTTTGTTTATCAATATAGCGCTGTAAGTTGTGAAACAGCACTTGGTCATAACATTCACCATCGATACACATGCCAGGCAGATTCTGCGCGGTCATCTCTTCAGTTGGCACCCTTGCGCAAGCCCCTTTACAGCCGCCATCATTTTCACGCCACAGCACATTGACGCCAGCACGCTGCACAATATCCAATAGTCCCTCACGATGATTCGCGAGTTCATCGTTATAGTGATCGTGGCCCATCCCCGAGAACATACAGGGCACAGACACGGCAGTCGAGGTACCACAGGACAGTGTATTCGGGTAGTAGATCACATTATCTTTGGTTAATAAGGGGGTCGTTTGACGTGCGTAACCCCCTAGCCCGACATCTTGCGCACGAGTCGTCTCACCGACCACTAAAATAGTCAGGGAGGGTTTTCCGCTAAGGTGTGCCGCAGTTTGGTGGGCGTCTTCACCGAAACGAATCAAGGGGAGATTCGCCGTACGCTCGTGTTTGTACCAAGACAATGCGGCCGCGATACCGTTTGACGGGCTTAGGTAGGTGATCAGTTCACGGTTATTACGAAATAGCGAAGCATAATCTTTATAGAAACTGGTCGAAATTAAATAGGTACCGGATCCGGAGACCAACAATGCGATCAATGCCCAGCTGATGCGCCGCAGCAAGGGTTGGCGTGTTAAACGTCGGACAATATATAGCACAATAATTGGGATAATGGCGGTCAGAATAAAATAGCCGACCATCTGCGGTGTCACCAGCGCGAAACTCTCCGCCGCAGTGGTATTCGCCATATTTGCGACCATCGATCTATCGACGATAATACTGTAACTACTAATAAAATATTGGGCGCTACTGGCGAGCAAGATAAAAAGTATCGCGACCGGAAAAGCCAGCCATACCACTTCGGCCAACATTAAAATACTAAACAGGACGAAAAAGGAGACCCAAGGCATGCTAAGTAAGAATAGCCATGTATGACCGGTGTTGGGGTCAACAAGCCGATAAGCCTTTTCAAAAAAAGGAATATTTAAACATAACGTGATGGCAGCTGCCGTCAACGCATTGACTACGGGGTGCGTTAAGCGCGTCGTAAACCAATTTTTCATAACATCAATCCGGACTTATCATCGAATGCTGGATTATCGCTGACAGACCTTAAGATAATCTTAAGCCTGCTGCTAAGGTCTATACTTATGAGTAAGTCATTGATAGGAGAGAGACATGTCATTGTTAGAATCCAATCCGCGTTTCCTAAATACCGTGCTACTTGGCGGCACATTCAAAGAGAAACTCGAGGCAATCGCGAAAGCCGGATTTAACGGAGTGGAAGTCTGGCAACAAGACGCTGAAAAGGCGGTAGCGGAAACGCGACAACAGCTAGACGGCTTATCCCTCGCGCGCACTGATTACCAGGTATTACTAAACTTCGACGGCGCAGTGGGTGAGAAGCACCAGGAGAAACGGCAAGAAGCGCTGACAATGATGACAACGGCTAGCGCATTAGGCAGCCCGATGATATTGGTGGCGGCGAACACGGCAGTCTGCGATCCGCAGAAGATTGTCGCGGATATGAAGTGGCTCTGTCATCACGCCAAAGCGTTAGACTTACGAGTGGCATATGAAGCGATGTCGTGGAGCACTGAGATCGACCAGTGCGATAAAGCTTGGCAGATTATTCAGCAGGTCGATGCAGATAACCTTGGCCTAGTGGTTGATGCCTTCCACATTTTTGCCCTACGTCGAACATTACAAGACCTAATAAACATTCCAAGGGAGAAAATCTTCTTAGTACAGTTATCAGATACTGAGATGCCGCTAGGGGATGACGCGCTTAAACAGATCGCTCGGCATCACCGTCTGTTGCCCGGCGAAGGTAATTTTCCGCTAACAGGCTTGGTCGCCTACTTAGATAAACTCGGCTATACCGGTCCGGTCGGGTTAGAGGTGTTTAACGATCATGCGGCTAAACAAGATTGCGCAGGGGTTGCACAACGAGCCAAAGAGGCGTTAGAGAATATTTTAATGAAAGGCAGTACAGACGCTGAAGATTAGAGAAGGGATTATACCGAAAAAAGCCCCGCAGTGCGGGGCGTTATCGTAACTATTGCGAAGACTTCACTTTCTCGGCAATACGGTCGCCAAGGGTTTGGTCGATTGCGCGCCAATAGTCGAAGGCACGAGAGAGCACCGGCTCTTTCACGCCATTGAGCAGGTGACCTGCAACGTTGTTGACTAACCGATCGCGACCGGCATCATCCAGTACCTGATTGACCAAGGCGTTTGCTTGACCATAATCGTCATCTTCAGCATGTAAAGAGTACGGCGCACGCAGTTGTTCGCCCTTTGCAGACCACGTTGAGTCGGTAGGGTAACGCTCCCCATCCGCTGCCGGGCCCCCTTTACTGTTTGGTGCATAGACCGGATCACTGACCGGTTGCATGCGCATTGCACCGTCTTTGCTGTAGCTATTGACCGGACAACGCGGGCTGTTAACGGGGATTTGCTTGTAGTTTACGCCTAAACGCGCACGGTGAGCATCGGCATAGGCGAAGATACGACCCATCAGCATTTTATCTGGGCTAAGGCCGATGCCGGGCACTAAGTTATTCGGCTCGAAAGCAGCCTGCTCGATCTGTGCATGGTTATCGGTAGGGTTCTGATCGAGGGTAAGTTTACCCACCTTAATCAGCGGATAATCTTTATGCGGCCATACTTTGGTTAAGTCGAAGGGGTTAAAACGGTAATCATCCGCTTCAGCGAACGGCATGATTTGCATATACAGCGTCCAGCTAGGGTTATTACCCTCGGAAATCGCGTTATACAGGTCACGGACGTGGAAGTCGCCATCTGCGCCGGCTAATTTATCGGCTTCATCTTGAGTCAAGCATTCGACACCTTGATCAGTTTTGAAGTGGTACTTCACCCAAAACTTCTCACCTTCGGCGTTGACCCACATATAAGTGTGGCTGGAGTAACCATTCATATGGCGCCAGCTTTTAGGAATACCGCGGTCGCTCATCAGCCAAGTAACTTGGTGAGCCGATTCTGGCGACAGAGTCCAGAAGTCCCACTGCATATCATTATCACGCAGATTGTTATCGGCACGACGCTTTTGCGAGCGGATAAAATGCTGGAATTTCATTGGGTCACGTACGAAGAAGACCGGCGTATTGTTGCCGACCATATCGTAATTCCCTTCAGTGGTATAAAACTTGATCGAAAAACCTCGTGGATCACGCCAAGTATCTGGGCTACCGCGTTCACCTGCTACGGTTGAAAAACGCATAAGTACGTCAGTTTTCACCCCGGGTTGGAAGAGGGCAGCTTTGGTGAATTGACTCACATCTTCCGTGACTTCGAAATGGCCGAATGCGCCGCTACCTTTGGCGTGAGGTTGACGCTCTGGGATCCGCTCGCGGTTAAAATTCGCCATTTGCTCAATAAGATAATGGTCGTGCAAGACAATCGGGCCATCAGGGCCGACTGTTAAGGAGTGTTCGTCGCTTGCAACGGGAATGCCAGCATCGGTGGTTGTTATGTTTCTTTTTTGATCGCTCATCACTGCCCTCATGATTTTTATTTTTACATTACTCAGTTTAAGCGTAGACAAAAATCCGCCGGCTGGACATATTATTTCGCCTTTTACTGTAATAAGTGTTGTCAATCGTTAGGCAAAGTTCGTGATATGCTAAACATCCTTATTATCAGCATGCTTAGCTTGGAGCCTATTCTTGAATCCCGCAGCCTCCCAACCCTCCCCATTTAGTCACCGCGGCTTTCGGCATTACCTGATTGCTCAAACCTGTTCATCGCTCAGTTTTCAAATCGTTTCCTTGGCTGTCAGTTGGCAAATCTATGCCATCACCCATAGCGCCTTTATGTTGGGGATGATTGGTCTGATGCAATTTTTACCCTCAGTGTTATTGGCACTGCCGGCAGGTCACCTTGCGGACCAATATAATCGCAAAACATTGATTGTTACTGGACAAGTGGTCGAATGTATTGCGGTCGTCGGGCTTATTGCATTACCGCTGATGTCTTGGCTTTCTACCTCGGCGTTATTAGGCTTGGTGGCACTGTTCTCCATTGCCAAAGCGGTGGAAGGTCCGGCCAATACCTCGTTATTGCCAGCGCTATTACCGCCCGAACTGCTCTCCAAAGCTATGGCAACTAACCAAGTTTTCCGCGAGGCGATGGTAATTGCTGGACCGATGATTGGCGGGCTATTGTATGTCTATTCACCGCAAGCCGCTTATGGGGTCGCTGCATTAGCTTATTTACTCGCCTTGGTGATGATTGCGACCGTTCGCTATGTGCCTGTGGCGCTGGAACAGCTACCGATGACGATGAAAAATCTCTTTGCGGGACTCCATTTTATCTTTGAGCGGAAGGATGTTTTAGGCGTTATTTCATTAGATCTTTTTGCGGTATTACTCGGCGGCGTCACAGCGTTATTACCGATTTTTGCGCAAGATATTTTGCATACCGGACCTTGGGGGCTTGGGGCACTGCGCGCAGCACCCTCGGTGGGGGCTTTGTTAACCGGGATCTGGATCAGCCGTCGGGTATTCACTCGTCACACAGGGTTGATTATGTTTGGATGTGTTGCCGGCTTCGGGGTCGCAACTCTCGTCTTCGCGCTGTCTCATACTATTATCTTATCATTACTGGCACTGGTGGCACTGGGCGGTTTCGATATGGTGAGCATGGTCATTAGAGGGGCGATGGTTCAATTGGATACACCCGATGCCATGCGTGGCAGAGTCAATGCCGTCAACTCCATCTTTATTAATACGTCCAATCAATTCGGCGAATTTGAGACCGGTGTTCTGGCTAGCATGGTAGGGACGGTTCCAGCAGCAGTCGTGGGGGGAGTGGGAACCTTGGTGGTTGTCGCGATCTGGATGAAGCTGTTTCCAAGTTTACGTCGACGCCAACAATTGACACAGCCTGTGGAATAGCGAGAACCCCTTCAGTCTATTGACTGAAGGGGTTGAGATTTACAGCGCCATATCGCGATTCGGGGTAGAAGTCGTCGAGGCAGGTGTTTGCGTATTCACCGGTGCAGCCATCTGAATACGCGGAGGAGGCGTTAACATTAACACTTCAGCCGTATGGTCCCAGACCTGTTGCGCTAAAGCCGGATCGTTATTCAACTTCTGACCGTAGCTTGGCACCACTTGTTTAATACGGGCTTGCCATTGCGGCGTTTTCACTTGTTGCGGGAATAACTTCTCGATCACATTTAACATGATCGGTGCCGCGGTTGAAGCACCCGGTGAAGCGCCTAATAAGGCAGCTATTGTCTTCTGTTGGTCCGTCACAATCTCGGTACCTAATTTCAACACGCCACCCTTGTCAGCATCTTTTTTGACGATCTGCACACGTTGTCCCGCTTGCCACAGCTTCCAATCAGACTGTTTAGCCTCTGGGAAGTATTCTTTCAACGCGTTGAAGCGATCTTCATCAGATAACATCACTTGACCGATAAGGTATTTCACCAAATCGAAATTATCGACACCAACATGTGCCATAGGCATCACATTATGGGTCGTGGTCGCACTAAAGAGATCCAATAATGAGCCATTCTTCAGGTATTTGGTTGAGAAGGTAGCGAAAGGTCCAAAGAGAACAACTTTTTTACCATCTAAGTAGCGTGTGTCTAAGTGCGGGACTGACATCGGTGGAGCACCCACTGAAGCTTGTCCATAGACCTTGGCAGTATGTTGCGCGGTAATCGCCGGGTTTTCGGTGACTAAGAATGATCCGCCAACCGGGAATCCACCGTAGTTCTCTGCTTCAGGAATACCGGTTTTTTGTAATAATTTCAGTGACGCACCGCCTGCACCGATAAAGACATACTTGGCATGAATGCTATGTTTCTCGCCGGTAGTACGATTTTCAACTGTCACTAACCATGAATTATCGTCTTGACGGGTAAACTCGGTCACTTGTGTAGAGAGTTCTAATGTAAAGCCGGGTTGCTTTTGTAAGGTACCGACCAGTTGGCGCGTAATTTCACCATAGTTAACATCAGTGCCTAGTGGCGTCCAGGTTGCCGCAACTTTCTGCGCAGGATCACGACCCTCGATAATCAATGGTGCCCATTTTTTTATCTGCTGTTGGTCAGTCGAAAACTGCATACCTTGGAAAAGAGGGCTTTTTTGTAGCGCGTCATAACGACGTGTTAAATAATCGACGTTCTTATCGCCCCATACGAAACTCATGTGTGGCGTTGAATTAATAAAGCTGCGAGGCTGTTGTAAGGTCCCTAACTGAACTTGGGAAGCCCAAAACTGGCGGGAAATCATGAAAGCCTCATTGATTTCGATCGCTTTCGTAATATCAATGGACCCATCTTCACGCTGAGGCGTGTAGTTAAGTTCCATATTGGCTGAGTGGCCAGTCCCGGCATTGTTCCAACCATTGGAAGACTCTTCCGCCACGCCATCAAGGCGCTCAACCATTGTTTGTTTCCACTCTGGCTGCAGCTCGTGTAACCAAGTCCCTAACGATGCGCTCATGATGCCGCCACCGATCAGTAATACATCAGTATTTTCGGTGCGTGCTTGTGCGGTGTGAGTAAATAGTGACGCGGCGATCAGCGATAAACTGAATACCGTCTTTTTAATATGTTGCATAACAAACCCTGATGAGGAGCGAACCAATAGTGTGACCGATTTTAAACAATTTATTCATAATTGTTAATAACAATTAATCAATATTTCCCAAACAATATTGCTCATATTAGAAATATATCATTACTTATCGTAGTGTTATTGCGCTGTTTTCCGTAAAAATCGAGCCATTATCAACTAATAAAAACGCGAACTTTATGAATAAATTTTCACTAATGAAATCGGTACCTGTAAGCATTTTCACCGACATACTTTGTATTTTACTAAGATTACTCATTCGTGGTCTGAATCGGTGTCTGTTTTAAGACCCGATAAAACACCCATACATTAACGAACATGATCAGTGCAGAAAACGTGAAGACCCATTCCATGCCAAACAACGACGAGGTTACCGCGCCAAGCAGTGGACCAAGCACATTGCCTAAATTCATAAAGGATTGGTTATAACCGAACAATCTTCCCGATACGGCGGTGGAAGAGCAAGCGATAATCAGCGATTGGATAGCGGGAAACATTGCCCCATCTGCAAAGCCAATCAGTAATCGGGTAAAGGAAAACTGCCAGACAGTCGCCACCCAGGTCGTCGCCAGTAAGATAAGCGTAAACAGTAGTGAGGCAATAATAATGACCCACTGCGCACCATATTTATCACTGATCCTCCCCCAAAGCGGGGCGGTTATTAACGCCGAAAAGCCGGGTAACGCTGCGATAAATCCACTCATAAAAGCGAGATTATCGCGAGTCGGGGCGAGATGTTCGACATAGAGATAAAGAATAGGGTTAACCGAGCCGTTGCAGAGTTGCACGACCAGCGTTGAGCAGAGTAAACAGAGTATTAAGGGTTTGGCAGGCAATTTCGCCCAAAAACCCTGAGGGTCCGTCATGACTCGTTTCGGCAGCGTATCTTTCGGCGACTCTTTAACCAAAAATAGCGTCACAAAGGTACTGATTACTAATAGGCCAGTTGTCACAAAAAAGACCGGACGTAAGCCAATATGATCCGCTAAGTAGCCGCCTAAGAGTGGACCACAAAGAAAGCCACTGATCTGCGCAGTCGATAACATACTGAGTGCGAATCCACTGCGGCCTTTAGGCGCTTGACTGGCAATTAAGGCCATCGCATTTGGAATGTATCCTGAGGCTAACCCCATGATGCCGCGGAACAGACAGAGTTGCCATACCGATTGCGCTAAACCTTGACAGACAATGGCAATGGCCATCCCCACCGTGGCACGAATCAGCATCAGCTTACGGCCGCGTTTATCGGCAATTTTTCCCCATAGAGGCGAAACGACCGCTGAAACAAGAAATGTCATACTGAAGGCAACGCCCGACCAGAGGGTAAGCTGCTCGGTAGTATAGTGTCCCAATTGCGAAATATAGAGGGGAAGAAAAGGGAGTAATTGACTGGTACCGAGTCCAGTAATAAAACATCCCAGCCACAGGGAGACTAAATTTTTCTGCCAAGCGTTCATGAAGCTGCCATTGTCTGAGTTAATCAGTAATTTTCTGAGTTACTGGCTAGGGTATAGCAGCGGGAAGAACTTTTCATTATCCAAAGGTGATCTTTATCAAAAGTGAGCACGCGAGGTGCGATTACCTATTGCCATGATCGTGGCATTTCGATAAAAGAAAGCTGTCTTCTTTTCTTTCACTGGGTTGAAATAACCCGAATTTCACAACATAAAGTCCATGATGGACTTGGAGAAATTGCATGGATGCGAAACCGCTTTACGGTTGGTTACTTATCGCCGGTATGTCTATCTCAAGCTCACTCACCGCTGCACCCTTTACCCCAACAGTCTTAGGTTTCGAACCGCCCCCTGAACAAGGTTTATTAGGGGATATGCTAGGGTTAAGGCCTCGATTAACGCAGGAAGGGTTCAACTTCAATTTCGGCTACTTATCGCAAACGGCGAGTAATTTACATGGCGGTGCCGATACGCGGCACAAAACTGCTTATATCGATCAGTTTGCATTGACCTTCACACAGAATCTCGAAGCCTTAACGGGGATCCCGGGTGCCGTTATTGAGGGAAATATCGTCAATCGTAACCATAATCAGAACTTAGCGACGCAGCGTTTGCAAGATAAGTCTGTACCGATGACCGATTTAGCGCAGGAGAGCTGGGGCGGTCAATCGATTACTCGCTTGGGCTGGCTCACCGCGGGAAGAAGTTTTTTAGGGGGTGACCTGTTCTGGCGCGTTGGGCTAATGAATAAAGTCCAAGTCTTTGATCAGGCAATCCCTTGTGATTTTCAAATCCTCTCTTTATGTGGCGGAAAGTCTGCGTATTCCATGACGTGGAATAACTGGAACGTTCACACATGGGGGACTAGCGTAGAATGGAAAGCCACAACGGAACTGGCGATAAAAGTCGCTTTAATGGAGCAGAACTCCCAAGCGGCGAGTCGAGCCCATGCGTGGAGTGTTTCTACCCAACACAGTAAAGGCGTGATTGTACCGGTCGAGGCAGAGTGGAAAACGCAGGTCAATCAGCTTCCCGGTATCTATACACTGGGGGTAAGTTGGACAAACGCTGAGCAAACGCATTTAGCCCGGGGAGTCAGTCAATACTGGGGAGCTAGTGATCCGAATGGTTATGCCAAAACCCATAATTCTTATTATCTCTGGGCCGCGGCAAATCAACAAGTTACCCAAAACAGTAATGATCCGCTCCGGGGGATGAGCCTATCGGCGAGTTTAGGGTTAGGTGATAAGCGCACGATACGCTTACCGGTAGTCGGGTCAGTCTCCGCACGTTATCGGGGGATGCTCGATGCGCGTCCCAACGATTGGCTTGGCTTAGGCGTAAGCTATGTCAAGGTGGGGAGTTGGGCGAATAGAGACCAACAGCAGCAACAGGCGGTGGCAGCACAGCAAAATATCGCGGGCTATTGGCCGACGGGCAGCTCAGCAATCAATACGGAATTATTTTACCGATTTCAGCTAACACCTTGGTTTCAACTGCAGCCCAGTCTGCAATATTGGCATAATCCTGGCGCAGTCAGTGATACGCCAGATGCATGGGTAATGGGAGTAAAAACCACCGTCACTTTCTAACCTTACCGCTAGCCCTTAACCAGGGCTAGCTGTCAACTCAACGTCGCCGATACAGCAACCCTAACAAAGCGGGCGCACCTAGAATAACCGCCACTATCCCTGCAGGTACTTGGAATGGCCACATGACCAGTCTACCGATAAAATCGGCGGCTAACATCAATAGTGCCCCGCAGATCACGCTGACCCATAACGCGTGTCCAAAACGGTAAATCCCCAAATAACGCGCAGCTTGCGGCGCTAACAGCCCGACAAAACTCATCGGTCCCAAAAGAAGTGTTGCGCCAGCACTTAAGGCGGCACACCAAATAATCAATAGTGTGGTGCTGCCGCGCAGTGATAAACCGCGTGACGATGCCACTGTTCTTCCTAGCGGTAGCAGGGTTAACCAGCGTGTGAAGAGCAAACTTATCGGTAGGCTGACTCCCAAGCCGACTATCGCCGCAAGGGCCTTTTGCGGTGTCGCTCCCCAAGTCGATCCTGATAACCAACTAATAATAACGCTACTATTCGGAGCGCCTGAGGCTAAAAATAGCGTAATCAAGGCTAATGAAAACGACCCCAACGCTGTCCCGACAAGGAGAATTTTTGGCGTTTGATCACTGGCATTGATCGCAAATAGGATAATGATACCTAGGCTTATCATCGCGCCCAATGCCGCTACAGGAAACAGCAGCAGGGCGCTTGCACTCGGCATCAATACCAGTAACAGCACGACGGCACAGGCAGCACCGCTATTAATTCCTAACACTTCTGGGCTAGCGAGGGGATTACTGGTTAACCGCTGTAAAATTACCCCGGCGCTCGCGAGTAACCCTCCACAGCCGACTGCCATCAACGATCTTGGCCAGCGTAAATCATAGGGATCGCCCAAACTGATTAGCCAGCCGTGGGAGGCGTGCGTCAAGGTAAATGCTAAGAATGCTACGCCAAGTAGGGTGAGCAATAGAAACACCTTAGCGGTCTTGGGCAGGATAATGACTTTGACGGCAGTACTGCCTAAAGCAGGCGGGTGTGGGAAACGCGCCTTAACAATGATCAGCAACATCAATGGAATACCAATAATCGCCGTGATGTTCCCAGCACTGATCTGCCAATTGAAGGCTTCGGCGAACAGCGCCAATTGGTCACAAAAGAGTAATAAGCCCGCGCCAAACGCCATTCCTAATAGCAGGCCTCTTTTAAAAGATAATCGCGGAAATAGCCGAATAATTTGCGGCGCAAATAACCCGATAAAACTGATTAAGCCAACTTGGCTAACGGTCCAGGCGGCAAGTAATGCCATCAGTCCCAAGGCCAATAAACGATAGAGTCGGCTATTGCCGCCTAAACTATTGACAACCTCATCAGACAGTTTGAGTAAGGCGAGGGCGCGCGCGCTGAACAAGATCAGCACCGTGACGGCCACTAACATAGGCAAGAGTTGCGTGACGACCGACCAATCGTTCTGCGCTAAATTACCGCTATTCCAGATAAAGAGGGATTGCATCTGTTCATGATGGAACAGCACCAGGCCATTTTGTAATGCGGAACAAAAAAGCCCCATCACCATTCCCGTTAACAACAAGGTTAAGGGCGACATCCCTCGGTGGCGGCTCAATGCATAGATCATAGCGGTAGTGATAAAGCCTCCCGCCAGCGCAAAACTCTGCGTGACCCAAGGCGTGACACTCGCGAATAAGGCAAGAGTTGTGCCCAACTGAGCGCCGGAAGCAATACCCAGTGTCGCAGGCTCAGCGAGGGGATTTTTTAACACCAGTTGTGCTAACAGCCCACAAAGGCCTAATGCTGCCCCCGCCAATAGGGCAACCATTATCCGCGGTAAATAGCTTTGTGACCACAACAGTGCTGCCATACCGGGTTGTGTCGCAGTACTGGTGGCTAAATGCTGCAGATTCCAGCCAATGAGCAGAGCGGTCAGTAATGCTAACAGGGTAAAAGCAAATCCCGTCCGAAGTTTAGTCATGCCATTGTCCTGACAAATGAAGAAGTTGCTCAGTAAAACGCAATGCCGCGTGAAGTCCACCGTACATCCATGCGCCTTCTACTTGATAGTGGTTATGCTGCTGCATAAAGGGCATTTTCTGCCAGAGGCCTGATTGCGGCACGGCGCGCGTTGCCCCGTGTTCGCCATGCATAAACTCAATCGCGATATCCGTTTCGACAGGGTAAAGTTGTTCGACCCCGATAACCGCGCTACCCCACATATTGGCACTCCCTTGCCATGCACACTCTAGCCCTAAATACGCTAATACCTCCCCAAAGAGGCTACTCGGTGACATGACTAAGACTTGGCGCGGACTCAAAAAACTATACAGCAATAGCCGTATACCCTGCCAAGGTGCCAGCTGTTGACGAGCAGCCGTCATGTTTGCCTGCCATGCCGTTATGCTGCGCTGCGCGTAGGCTTCACGGCCAAGGTGGCGGCCAAGTTGTTGTAGATTGTCGCGGGCAACGCTGAGAATTTTTTTACCTGGCAGAGTAAAAGGATAACGGATGACTTCACCAAATTGTTGTAGCCTGCTTTCCGGTAAGGGGGAATAGAAGGGCAAAATCATGATATCGGGGCGTAACTGCGCAAGAAGCTCCAGATTTGGCTCATTACGCAGTCCTAATTCTAGGGTAGCAGCAGGAAGTGACGGTGTCACAACCCATTGGCGATAGCTCGGGGTGTCACTGACCGCATAGGGTGTTAATCCGACACCTTCGATAAGCTCAACAGCCGTCCAATCCAGCGCGGCTATGCGAGGTTGCGGCAGGGTCGCCGCGCGCAATGAGGGAGAAAGACTCGATGCAACGCCAATCCCGAGGCCATATTGCAGTAAACGCCGACGGGTAAGGTGAATAGGCTTATTTGACATAGCTAATAGGCGGTAATAGGGGATCGGGATGGGTCACGCCCATTGGAACATGGTAAATCGCGGAGAGTTGCTCGGCGGTCATCAAGGCTTGTGCATCACCTTTAAACACGGTTGCACCTTGCCGTAACGCCACAAACTCGTCGCAAAATCGTGCCGCCATATTGATATCATGCAACACCATGATAACCGTAAGCTGACGAGTGCGAGACAGATCGTGAATGACCTGGAGTACCTCTTTTTGGTGGGCGATATCCAGCGCTGAGGTGGGTTCATCCAATAACAAACAGTGACTCGCTTGCACCACGCACATCGCAAGCCATGCACGTTGCCGCTCACCACCAGAGAGTTGCTCGACGAGGTGGTCGCTCGCCCATTGCAAATCGACACTTCGGATTGCGTCCTCAACCAAGGACATATCTTCGCTACTGACTCGTTTTAAGGCACCGTGCCAAGCATAGCGGCCTAAAGTTACTAATTCTTTTACTGTCATGCCTTCAGCAGGCGGTAATTGCTGCGGTAAATAGGCGATATGGCGAGCAAATTCGCGCGCTGGCCACTTCGCAATAGGCCGATTCTGCCAGAAAATATAACCGCTATGTTGAGTATTTTGACGGCTAAGTAAATTTAGTAGGGTCGACTTACCCGAACCATTGTGGCCGATTAGCCCGGTCACGCGGCCAGGGGTAAAGGTATGGGTCACTGGCTGTAAAATTTGACGCCCAGCGATCTGTACCCCAGCATCGCGTAGTTCAAACAGCGGCACCGACGCGCTTTGTCTTACATTGTTCACAGTCTTTCCATTAGCGTTTTGACGTTGGGCAACGATCAAGTGGACAAGAGGCACACAACTCTTTATCCAAGTGAAAGCGCAGACAACAATGACGTCGTTGTATTATCGCGGGCTTATCAGCTTGGTCAAGTGTGATGAAGGGTTGATACAGACGGTTTCGCTCGCCATTAAGCAAGTGTGTGGTAGCAAAAAGATGATGTAACAGGTGCGTGGGAACCTGTTGTTGTTCCACTCGACGCATACTTTGATATAAGCGCACTGCCGCGTTACTCCAAAAAAGGGCGAGAGGATGTCCCGCAATCCCCGCCAGAGTTGAGCAGACTGGCGCGATAAATCCAGAGACCAATTGCTGAATAGCTTCGTATTGTTCGGCCTCGCTTTGTGCCGCAAGCGAGAGATGACTGACGGATATGGGATCAGGAAATCCCTGGTGATTGAGCGAAAAGCTGCCAACCCATTGCCAAAGTGGATAAGCGCGCTGGTCAACCAATAACTGCTCGCCCCAGGTTAATAACGTACCGGCAAAGAACCACTGTGACCACTTAGATAACCAGGCCAATTGCTCCGGCGACCGATAAGTATTCCAGTCTTGTGGAAGTAAGGAACGGAAACTCTCGCAAGCGCGTAAGGTCGTTAGGGGATACGAATTAGGAAGTGACTGGGCGATAGGGGCTGTTCTAGGCATGTTGTCGCTCGCACTACGGGAAATTGCTCAATAGTAATGCAAATGAGAGATATTTGCATTACTATTGTCGGCATTTTGTAAGCTTAACGACAACAAAAACTTATAACCTAATGAAAAACGGATGCTTTATGCCTCTTACCTCCCCTACAGGTCGACAGAAACGCCTTGCACAGGCTATTTCGTTAAGCCTGTTGCCCTTAACCTATAGTGTTTTTGCGGCGACTTCACCCAATACTTTGGTGGTGACGGCTACGCCAGCAGCCACCGATAATGCTAATGGCCAACACCTTATTCCGGCTTTCCTCGATGGCAACATTGCTAACGGTGGACGCTTGGGCGCGTTGGGGGAACAGAAGGCGCTGGATGTACCGTTTAACGTGGTCGGGTATACCGCTAAACTTATTGAACATCAGCAAGCGAGAAATCTTGCGGATGTGATGAAAAACGATGCCTCGGTTCAGAACGTCAGAGGCTATGGTAACTTTTCTCAAGGTTTTCGTATCCGTGGCTTTGATCTGTCAGCGGACGATATTGCACTAGGGGGACTCTATGGAATTTTACCGCGGCAGATTTTGCCTCTCGAAGCCGTCGAGCGTGTAGAGGTGATTAAAGGCTCCAGCGCCTTCCTCAATGGCGTGCCTGCCGCAGGCAGTGGTGTAGGTGGAAACGTTAATATTGAGCCTAAACGGGCGGATTCAGAACCGACTCAGCGTGTCAGCGTCGACTACACGGGCCGAGGCCAAGCCGGAGTCAGAGCCGATGTTGGACGCCGTTTCGGTGATAACAATCAATTTGGGGTAAGGGCCAACGTTATCCATCGTGAAGGCGAAACCGAGATTCACAAAGAACGTGACCGTACCACGGGTGCCTTCTTAGGATTGGACTATCATGGCGACAAGCTAGAAAGTTCATTAGACTTGGGTTATGTCAAATCCACTATCCACCATGGCCGTGTGGGCATCCGCCTTAACGCCTTGAATAGCGTTATCACGCTACCCAGTGTGCCAAGCTTACCCGGTAACCGAACCAATTACAGCTCAGCGTGGAACTATGCTGATTTAGAAAGCCGTTATGTGATGATGAAAAACGATTATCATCTTAACGATAAGTGGGTCGTGTATAGCGCCATTGGCAGCAGTCATAATAATGAATGGTCGGCAAGCGGTGCGCCATTGGTGAGCGATCTGGCAGGACATTCAGCGGTAACCCGTTTAACGACACACTATAAGTCAGATACCACCAGTGGGATGGTCGGCCTACGTGGCAACGTCGATACCGGTCCGGTTAGCCATCAACTAAATATGAATTATTCTGGAATTTATAATCGCAGTGCCAGCGCCTATACGATGTCCAGCGCGCAGGATTTCGGCACGATTTATGACCCGCGTCCACAGTCCTCACCGGCTACAGCCATTTCTAGCGGTAATATGGCTAATCCCCATATCCGCAGTAAAAATATCAATAATGGCGTCGCGTTATCCGATACCTTAGGATTTTGGCAGGATCGCGTGCTGGTTACCGCTGGCGCCCGTTACCAACATATCGATGTAAAAAATTACAGCTATCAAGGCGTCCAAGATAAGAATGCCGCATTGAAAGCTCACCGTTGGTCGCCTGTCTATGGCCTGGTGT
>Ga0308162_1000291_pt1 | contig 58538 bp, 60 predicted proteins | sample PhySR2_FD_201370 | JGI IMG/M metagenome (GOLD analysis project Ga0308162, IMG submission 201370) | Phyllosphere microbial communities from UC Gill Tract Community Farm, Albany, California, United States - DLSLS.R2 | ecosystem: Host-associated > Plants > Phyllosphere > Unclassified | place: USA... | reverse complement strand
ATTTAGGAATTACATTCCCAAGTCATTGTTTAAATTGAAATTATACGCAACACCCTCAATCCAGCTCATTGAGGACCTTTCTGTTTGAACCTGGTTTTACCAGTCACTGTGTTTCTGCTGAATGATTACTCAACAGCCAATAAATAGCGCTCATTAAACCACAACCGTGAGGTTCTGTGGATAAAAATATGGAGCGATTATACAGATATCAGCATTATGCTGAAGGATCTGTATTATTCTTTTTCGCCCGATGGCGGATCACTTCAATAATGCCAGGCAGTACCGAGACCACAATAATCGCGACGATTAACAAGTTAATATTGCTTTTCACCACCGGTAGATCACCGAAAATTGCCCCAGTGTAGCTAAATAATGCCACCCAACATACGCCGCCGATAAGGTTATAAAAGCCAAATTGGCGATAGCTCATGCGCCCCATTCCTGCAACGAAAGGCGCGAAGGTCCTAATGATCGGAATAAAACGCGCCAAGATAATGGTTTTCCCGCCGTGCTTATCGTAAAACTGGTGCGTTTTATCGAGGTAGCTTTGGCGAAAAATACGCGAATTCGGACGGCTAAAGAGTTTTTCGCCAAATAAGCGCCCGATGGTGTAGTTCAGCGCATCGCCCAGTACGGCGGCAATCACCAATAATCCTACCATCATATGCACGTTTAACCCATTGCTTGGTAAAACAGCCAGTGCACCCGCGATAAACAGTAGGGAGTCGCCCGGTAAAAATGGCGTCACCACCAGCCCCGTCTCACAAAAGATGATAAGAAAGAGGATGGCGTAGACCCATAATCCGTAATGCGCGATTAACGCCGTTAAATGAACATCTATATGCAATATAAAATCAATGATCATTGATAGCATTGCATAACTCCTTATTGAGGAAAGTGATTATCGTCTGCGAGGAAAAGCGGCCCCAACGCAGGTGTCGGTAATGCAAAATGATCGGGATAGTCAACCGCAACTAAATAGAGCCCTTCCGCTCTCGCAGTTGCCGCCGCTTTTGTCCGATCGCGCAATGCTAAGAGCTCGGCGATCCACTGTTCAGGCTGATTTCCCATCCCCACTTCTAGCAGACTGCCGACAATATTCCGCACCATATGATGGACAAAAGCGTTGGCTTTGATGTCGATAATCACAAAGCTGCCTTGGCGTACAACATGAATATGTGAAATATTGCGCCATGGCGTCCGCGATTGACATTGTACTGCTCTAAATGAGGTGAAATCGTTCTCTCCCAACAGACTCTGTGCAGCGCGATGCATTTTATCGGTGTCTAAGGGATGATAAAAATGCGTCAACCCTTTCCCAAGAATAGCGGGACGTAAGCGCTCGTTATAAATCACATAGCGATAACGCCGTGCCGTCGCGCTAAAGCGGGCATGGAATTCATCCGGTACCGCTTTAACCCATCGCACCGCAACATCGTCGGGTAAATTTGCATTGACCCCTAACGTCCAAGCGGCATCCGCCCGTTTAGCTTGCGTTTCGAAATGAACCACTTGTCCTGTCCCATGTACCCCAGCATCCGTACGCCCGGCGCAAAATACATCGATGGGATGATTAGCGACTTGGGTCAGGGCTTTTTCGAGGACCTGTTGAACACTGCGTACTTCGCGTTGGCGTTGCCAACCATAATATCGGCTGCCATCGTACTCAATCCCCAGTGCAATTTTGTACGGGGCTTCGGCTGTCGACATTACAGATAATCCTCGATCAGGCGCTCTGCAGTTTTCACCGCCATTAAGGCACCTCCGTAACGGACATTATCCGCTACTGACCAAAACTGTAACCCTTCAGGCTGGCCATAATCTTGACGGATAGCACCAATATACAGCTGATCTTGACCTGTACCTTCGCTTACCGGGGTCGGGAAGTCGTGTTCCTCACTTACCGCCAGATCAGCTTGCTCACCCAATACTTGTTGGGCTTCATCCACTTCCAGCGGACGCGCAGTGATCACACGAACACTTTGCGCATTACCATAAAACACCGGCGCTTGGAGCGATGTCACACTCAACGGGAAACTTTCATCTTGTAATATTTTACGTACTTGGTCCACGACACGGCGTTCTGCCGCGACACTGCCCTGCTCATCGATCGCCAGCGGCATCATGTTGAAGGCTAATTGACGACCAAAGTGATAGTTCTCAGGCGGGATACCGTTGAGTAAGCGTGCGCTTTCACCCGCCAACGCATCGACCGCAGTTTTCCCTTGAGCCGAAACAGATAACAATTCAGTTAGCTGGATAGATTGGACACTGGCTGCCTCATTAAGCGGGGCAATCGCGTTCATCAGCTGGCTCACTTGGCTATCGGCAACCGCAATAATGTTACGATTACGGTAGTCGGCCAGTGTGTTGTCATTGACGCCAACTACGGCTAGGGGGACATCATGAGCTAACGCAAAGAGTCCACTGCTATCGATAACAATACATCCTGCGTCCGCGGCGAGATCCGCATAGTCTGCACTGGCTTGTTGTCCCGCGACAAAAAAGGCTAATTGGCTGTCGCTCCAGTCGTGATTGCGCGCATCCTGAACGAGGTAATTTTTTCCGGCAAAACGAATAGATTCACCTGCACTCTCTTCAGTGGCCAGTAGCGTAACGTTACCGACTGCAAACTGACGCTGCTCTAAACACTCAATTAACGCACGGCCAACGGCACCGGTCGCACCTAAAATAGCAATATTCCAACCCTGGGACATGGGGTACTCCACACTAAATTAACGGGATGAGTCTCACCCACCCCAACAACAACTGAGCCTAAGCGCAGTACAAGGTATTGAATCCGAGTTGACGAAGTCGTTCAGCCGTCGAGGCAGTCGAACAGCTAACGGTTAATGAAGACCATTCGCGCCGCTCTTGATATTGCTTTCTTAACCGGTCAAATCCCCCTTCATCAGCGATATGCTGCCTAAGCAATGCATCATCGCGGCGCACATCATACACGAGATGGGCTAAACGTTTTAGAAGTGACTGCGAAAACTCGCCTGTGACCTGAATCGCGCTAATATCAGGCTGAGGTAATAATTCACTCAGGGTGATGTGTTCTGGCTGGCCGATAAACGCGGTCCACGCTTCATAAAGTTGGGTGGTTCCCCGCACTTTACCTTCTAAGGTGTAGCCAGCGATATGGGCCGTCGCGATATCGACTTGAGCCAGCAGTTGCAGGTCGAGATCGGGTTCTGGCTCCCACACATCCAATACCACACTCAGATCGTTGCGCTCAGTAAGCACCTGCTTAAGGGCTTGGTTATCTACCACCGCGCCTCGGCAAGCATTAATCAGTACACAGCCAGACCGTAATGTTTCGAGAAGATGGCGATCGACACAGTGCCAGGTTCGATAGGCACCCTGTTTAATGAGCGGTGTATGGAAGGTCAAGATATCGGCTTGTGCCGCGACATTTTCTAATGAAAGAAACGTTTCTTGATCACCACGATCGGCTCGTGGCGGGTCACATAATAGTACCTTCATCCCCAAGGCTTCACAGCGAGCTTGCAGGCGACTCCCGACATTGCCGACACCGACGATACCAATCGTCTTATCACATAAAGCATAACCGTCGCGTTCAGCCAGTAGCAGCAACGCGGAAAAGACATATTCTACCACCGCAATAGCGTTACAGCCAGGTGCCGCGGAAAACGCCACACCTGCCGCCTCGAGGTCCGCCAACTCGACATGGTCAGTGCCTGCCGTCGCCGACCCCACAAAAGCTAGCGGCGTGTCGGTCACCAGCTGCGTATTAACCGGCGTGACCGAACGCACCATTAGTGCTTGGGCATCCTGTAATTCGCTTACCGGCAGGGGACGGCCTGGGACGCGTACGACCTCTCCTTTACGGCTGAATAACTCTTGCGCATAGGGCATATTTTCATCGACAACGATTTTCATGATTTGGCCTAGAAGGTAAAAAGAAAGCGTTAAGATATTCTGTCATATTCTTAGGCTGAAAACACCTGAGATCGATTCTCATCAACAGGACAAATAATGCGGTAAAAGGCAGATTGTTGCTTGGGATTTTATTGGGGGATTGTTATGATAGCCGGCTATTCTCCGGTCATCCGGTTCTTAGTTTTTGTAAGGATGTTGCCATGCAGCCACTCAGCGGCCCTCGCGGATATTCCGACGGTCCACACCGTCACGACTTAACCTCCCCGAATAGCCTAAATGCTAAGCCGTTGCACAGTGAAGCACTTTCCTCCGCGCAACGTACTGCGTTGGAACGCATCATCGTTAAAATTTTGGCGCTCAGTAGCCTTAAACCGCCGGCGCTTTGGGCCGGAATCCGCCACCACGTTAACGTCAGTGGCGACGCCGAACTGCTGTCGTCTCACTTTCCAGAAGCAGAAAATTGGTTACAAGGTGTCCTTAAACAAGAACAGAATAATCATCTAGCACGCCGCCAATTACAGCAGCTTACCGATTTACTTCCTCAAGGAAATAATCGGCAAGCCGTCAGCGAATACATTCGCCAGCAATTTGGGCAAACCGTGCTAAGTGCCCTGACTCAGGCACAACTGCAGCAAGTATTAACCCGTCTTCAGCAAGGTCAGATGTCGATCCCGCAACCGGTACAAGCCACCGCCACCGCGCGGAGCCTACTGCCAGCCGAGCATTCGACACTTAGCCAGCAAGTGGTTAAATTATCCGTCGCCAACGGTGAGTCACCTATCAGTGTCTGGGAAACGTTGCACAGCTTGGTCGGCTTAAAAGATGGCGACCCGATTCCCGCCAAGCACTACCCTCTGTTAATTCAATATTTACAGGCTCGCCAGCAGTTGGTGGGACAAAGTAGCCTTTTACTGCCACAGTTATTGCAAGGCTTGAAACACCCCGCAAGCAGCCTAGAACTTGAACAGGCAGCTGTATACTGCCAACAGCATTACCACTTGGCTGCGGACGCCTGCTTATCACGTGTACAAGCACAAGATCTTCTTAATGTGCTATTTAGCCACCGTGCTGGCTTCGGTTGGCGCCCGCCACAAGGTGCACTCACCGCGGGTCCTATTCCGATTTATCATCCCGCGCCGCCTGTTACCGGGCAGACAAGTTTTTGGCCATTCTCTTCCCGGGTTACCCTAACGATTATTGGGATAGTGCTACTGTTTCTCTTTATTGTCTGGCTCTAATTAGCATCCACACTGTATCGAGGCTGCATCAGTGGGCCAAGTGCTTGGCTCGCTGCCTTCGATGATTGGATGGTTATCCCGACGCCAAAAATCTAAGCCGCCAATCAATTCTTTCACCTTAAATCCAGCTTGCGCGAGGTTATACGCCCCTTTGGTTGAGCCGTTACACCCTATTCCATCGCAATAGGTGACATAATGAGCCTGTTTAGATAACGGCGCCAATGTCAGAGCATTCATCTCGCGATGGGGAAAGTTTATCGCGCCGGGAATATGGCCGAGGCTGTAATGGTCGGCAGAACGGACATCGAGTATGATGCATTCTGCGCTATCACGCTGGCAGCTTTCTGCTAAGTCCCAAGCATCAATATAATACGCCAATTTGGCGGTTAAGTAGGCTGCACTGTCGGCAGGGTCCGCGTAATGAAAAATTGAGTCTGTCATCGTCATTCTCCTTGAGTGGTCATCACAGAATATCGCATTATTAAGGCTCTAATCAGACCCATTACCGATAAAGTATCAGACCACTATGACACAGCGCTCTTCAATTTGGTTATCCCTGACCTTAGCCGAACGTGGGAATCGCGTCACACAGCTATGCCGAGTCCTGAGAGCGGCTATTGAAAAGGGGCAATTAGGCCCCGGGGAGCGTTTGCCTTCTAGTCGTCAATTAGCCACCGATCTGGGCTGCTCCCGAACGACGGTGGAAGCGGCGTATCAACGGTTAACCACACAAGGTTACCTGACGCGACTTCTCGGTAAAGGGAGTTTCGTGACACAACGTGGTTTAGCGCTATCGTCACCGGCTTACCAAGGATTACCCCCGACGTTATCAAATCGGGGACAACAGCTCTTAGCTCAGCCTCAGTGTCTCGACCCGCGGACGATACAGCCATTCAGTGCCGGCGTACCCGATGTGAACGCTTTTCCGTTACAACAGTGGGCCGAGGTGACTCGTCGAGTAACCGAATCATTATCACCAGAGCATCTGCTTTACGGTGACCCGCAGGGACTGGCAGAGTGCCGCAAAGCCATTAGCCATTATTTAGCGTTATCCCGCCAAGTTAATTGCTCGCCTTCGCAAATTATTGTGATGAACAGTTCACAACAAGGCCTGCAATGGCTGGTTCATTTACTGTTGGATGAGGGAGAGACCGTTGTGACCGAGGCGTTATGCTACCCAGGAGCGGTCAATGCTTTTCGGCAAGCGGGTGCGGTTCTTGCCCCCCAGCCTATGGACCATGACGGTGCGATCCCCCCGACCCATCACGCTAAATTGGCTTATCTTACACCGGGGCATCATTACCCTTTAGGGATGACAATGAGCGAATCTAGACGTCAGCAGTGGCTAGATTGGACCACTCGACATCAAAGCTGGATTATTGAGGATGACTATGACGGTGAATACCATTACCGCACTAACCCTCAGGCCTCCCTGCAACGACTCGACCGTGGCCAAAAGGTTATCTATCTTGGAACATTTTCCAAGACACTCTTTCCCAGTATCCGACTTGCCTATATGGTCGTGCCCCCCGCCCTTATCCCCCAGTTGGTGAGTGCACGGCAACGTCTAGACAGTCACACCGCCGTATTATCACAAGCCGTAGTCGCTGCGTTTATTTCAGAAGGTTATTTTGCGAGCCACCTTCGTTTGATGAAAAAACTCTATGCCGCAAGACGCGCTCTGCTGATTGAGTTACTAAAAGAGTGCCCAGCAGATACCGTTCGTTTGCTGCCATCCGAAGGCGGGCTACAACTGGCTATCGAATATCTTAGAGGAAGTACCTCTGCGATCACGGCTGCCGCCAGCCGTAAAGGGCTAGTGCTCGCTGAACTTGCCCCACTGTGTTTGACCACTCCAGTGATTAATGGCTGGATACTCGGCTTCGCGGCGCTGACTCCGCAAGCGATACGTCAAGCGGTTACGCTGTTGAACGAGGTGTTGCAGTGCGCAACATCGTTAGACTGACCCAATGAGATCGGACGACTGGCCAAGCGTTATCTCCTTCATAGTCATTTTATGGTTCTCAATAAATTACCGAATTAAGGCTCAGAAATATTTATCTCTTCCCTCAACGTCAACGACGAGACGAGACGAGACGAGACGAGACGAGACGAAAAAAATCTTATGATTCTTTATTCCTATTAAGCTAAAGGTTGAATACACATGCTGTAGTCTAAAAAAAAGAGAAACTAATATAGAGATCCGGAGGTAATAACTTTAGGGTAAGTAGGGATTATTCAAGAAAATTATACTTTGGATAAAACTTTCATCTTGCCAGAGAAACTATTCAGAGGATATGGTTGGAGGCTGTAGAAACAAACTATCTGGTGATAACTTCACTCGGGGAGTAAATTACTTAATAAATGATCTTCTAACAGTATAGACTGATAACGGTTTAAAAATTCTTTTTAGCGGTTGATAAAATATAAAATAATGAAAGCCTCTAGCTTGTAAATTAAACTTACCTATCTGTTTTTAAGAGAAAATTATGCAGTGATAAAATCCCCCTTACTCCCTCGCAAAACACGTTGTCTCTATTCCACCTTGCAGCACCATTGCGTCTACCGGATAAATATAGAGTGAAATAGTTAAAAAAGATCTAGAAGATTGTCGCAATCCCCCCGTGAATATTATCCATTCACTCACGGGATGATTTTTATAATGTGCACTTATCATAGTGTGTACTTGGAATAAAAAATAGGAAAGGAATCAATGGATACGGTAGAGGAATTAAATGGAACTTATTTCTATGCGGGAAGAAAAAATCTGACCGCGGCTGAACTTTTATTCATGATATTTTGTGAAAATACAGCAGTCCAATTCGGTATTGGTGTGGCAGATTTTAGTGCAATTATCGCTATTGTTTCAGGGAGAAATAACTTGAGTACAAGAGGAAAATTAGCCAACACGACTAAAGGGACCTCTTATGCATCCAAAAGTGCGAGGGCTATATTCGGTAAAACAAAATTTCCCTTTGGATTATCATTACCTACCTGGCTTGGAGGTTACACTCCTTGGACGGTTCGTCGCGTTATGGTTCGCAACATTGCGTCCTTCGTTGGCCGTTCTATTCCATTGCTCGGTGTAATGATTCTTGCCTCTGATGTCACTCAAATTACCTACAGAACCCTTCGAGACTATAACACCATAGCGAGAGGCAACGATAAAGTATGGTAGAAGAAAGTATTGAGCAAAGAATCTATGAACTTGTGCGTCCTTATGCTGGCACTTATCTATTCAACTTAAAGAAAGTTGAGCTTACGCCTGACACTGATTTAGATTCAGACCTAAATATTGACGAACTTGAAGTCGAAGATCTGATGGATAATTATTTCGAGAAATTTAATGTCGCTCGGGATAATTTCAAACTTCAAACTTATTATCCCTCTGAATCTTTCTCGTGGAACCCATTCAAAAAAAGTCCGCCGATACCTGTTCCTAATTTTACTCTGCTCATGCTGATCGAATCAGCGAAGGCTGGACGATGGTTATACGATTAAACAAAAACAATTATTTTCAGCCAACTACGCTGTTGAACGAGGTGCTCCGGTACGCAGCATCGTTAGACTGACCACAACCCCAATCAACGTGCAACAAGCGCCGGCTAGGTAGACCGCGCCGTAGCCTGCGCTATTTGCTAAAAACCCAGCCAAAGGCCCCGTGGCCCCATAGGCAACATCTTGAAAGGCAGAGAAACACCCTAGCGCGGTGCCGCGTACCTGTGCATCTACCCGCTTCATGATTTCGACACCCATGGCCGGGAAGACTAATGAACACCCGGCTCCCGTTAACGCTGCACCCACTAAAGCATGCCATGCCTGCTGGCTAAAGCAGAGCAGTAATAAGCCGGCCATTTCTACCCCTAGCGAGATAATGGTGACTTTGATACCGCCCATTTTATCCGGAATTCCGCCAAAGAAGACACGGATTAAAACGTAAGCCAGCCCAAAAATAGTTAAGGTATAGCCCGCATTTCCCCAATGTTCCGCAGCGAAATAGAGGGAGATAAATGCGCCAATCACTGCAAATCCCACCCCCTGAAGCGCTAATACAGCACCGGGCGTCAAAATCTGTTTCAACACTGTGGTAAAGCCCGGACGAACGCCGCCACTTACGGGTACCGCAGGGATTTTGGCATTACACAATAGCGCGACAATTGGACAGGCTATACACGCGAGACTCACCCCCAAAAAATCGAAATGATGGTAGAGATAGAGCCCAATTGGCGCACCTGCTGCGAGCGAGCCGTAAATAGCCATACCGTTCCAAGACATGACAATCCCCGAGCGTGGCTGCCCAATAAGGCCTAGCCCCCAAGTCAGGTTGCCTGTCAGTAAAAAGCTTTCGCCTAAACCCAGCAAAATACGCCCTAACAGCAGTAGACTAAATTGCAGCCACACAGAGTGGCTAGCAAAAACGGACAGCAAATACGCCACGCCCACCAAGGCAATCACCCCCATGCCGAGTCGGGTAGTCTGCTTAGCCCCTTGCTGATCAGCTTTTTTTCCGGCAAACCCTCGATTAGCCAATGTCGCAAAGAATTGAATACCTACCGCGATACCAACCATCACATTATTCATTCCAAGACCATCATGAACGAATAAAGGGATAACCGGTAATGCGATACCCGCAGTGAGATAGGTTAGAAATACAGCAAAAGAGGTTACCGCTACCGGTTTTACAGAACGCTCTTCAGGACGGCACTTGTCCTCTGTCATCACTATGACTCCTTTTTAACTGCGGGAGGATTTTATTTAAGCCAATAAAAACGGCAGCCTAAGCTGCCGTTTTTTCAACGATAAATTGATTATGACGTAAATTTACGCATCGTCAATGTCGCGTTGGTCCCGCCAAAGCCAAAGCTGTTTGACATAACGGTCGTCAGTGCGCGCTCGGTCGGTTGAGTGATGATGTTCATCCCTTCTGCTGCCGCATCTGCTTGTTCGATGTTAATGCTTGGTGCAATAAAACCGTGCTCCAACATCAGTAGGGTATAGATCGCTTCTTGAACGCCAGCAGCCCCCAAGGAGTGACCTGTCATCGCTTTCGTTGCAGAAAGTGCTGGCGTGTTGTCACCAAAGACTTCACGGATAGCACCTAATTCTTTCACATCACCGACTGGAGTCGAGGTGCCGTGGGTATTCAGGTAATCGATCGGCGTGTCCAGACCTTCCATCGCCATCTTCATACAACGTGCTGCACCTTCACCTGAAGGGGCAACCATGTCGGCACCGTCAGAGGTTGCGCCATAGCCAACGATTTCCGCATAGATATGCGCACCGCGTGCTAATGCATGTTCAAGCTCTTCGACCACGACCATACCACCGCCGCCTGCAATAACAAAGCCATCGCGCTCTGAATCGTAAGTACGGGAAGCTTTCTCTGGTGTGTCGTTATATTTAGTTGATAACGCACCCATTGCATCGAACTCGCAAGCCAGTTCCCAGCACAGCTCTTCACCGCCACCAGCGAAAACAATATCTTGTTTGCCCAGTTGGATCTGTTCCACTGCATTACCAATACAGTGTGCAGAGGTCGCGCACGCAGAACTAATGGAATAGTTCACACCGTGAATTTTAAACGGCGTCGCTAAGCAGGCAGAAACACCTGAAGCCATCGCTTTGGTCACGACATAAGGGCCAACCGCTTTCAAACCACGTGGACTACGCATGGCGTCAGCACCAAAAACTTGGAAGCGCGGAGAACCGCCGCCTGAACCGGCAATTAATCCCACACGTGGATTATTTTGATATTGCTCTTCGGTCAGCTTCGAATCTTTTACCGCTTCTGCCATAGACAGATAAGCATAGATTGATGCATCGCTCATAAAACGCACAACTTTGCGATCAATTAAGCCTGTGGTATCCATTTTAACGTTACCCCAGACGTGGCTGCGCATGCCTGCATCTTTCATTTCATCAGAAAAAGTGATTCCTGAACGCCCCTCACGAAGAGAAGCCAGCACTTCCTGCTGATTATTACCAATGCTGGAAACAATCCCCAAGCCAGTGATCACTGCACGTTTCATTCACATTCCTCATAACAACTATCATCTTATGGGGTGCACTTTAGCGTACAGTTGTACGCCGAACAACCCCCTATACTCAAACTCTTTGTAAATTTGCCTATAAATTGTGATATCGCTAGACTATTCACAAGTCTTCCGCAAAGAGCCCTCGCCGTGAAATCAGCCACTATTAACCATGCAGACCTCGTTTGGAACGAACAAGGTACACCTGTTTCGCAATTTTTCGATGACGTCTATTTCTCTAACGATAACGGGTTAGAAGAAACACGTTACGTCTTTTTAGAGGGTAACCACCTCTCCACTCGCCTACTCGATTCGCAACAGGATACCTTTACTCTTGCAGAGACCGGTTTTGGAACAGGCTTGAATTTTTTGACATTATGGCAAAGCTATCAGCAGTTAGGTCGTCAGAATAGCACCTTAAAATTACCGCGATTACACTTTATTAGTTGCGAAAAATACCCATTAACACTGGCAGACCTAGAACTCGCCCATGCGCATTGGCCTGAGTTGGCAACCTTCTCACAGGCACTCCGTCAACAATGGCCCGACGCCCTCCCCGGCTGCCATCGTCTCATCTTTGCGCAAGGAAAAATCACTCTCGACCTGTGGTTCGGCGATATCAACGACATGTTAGAGGATCTAAAAGCCAATTTAGTTCAAAAGGTTGATGCATGGTTTTTAGATGGCTTTGCACCGTCCAAAAATCCTGATATGTGGACCCACAAACTGTTCGCGACATTAGCGACCACAGTAAAGAAAACAGGCACCTTTGCAACCTTTACCGCAGCAGGCTTTGTACGGCGCGGACTGGAGCAAGCAGGCTTTAGCGTGACGCGCCGTAAAGGCTTTGCCCATAAACGCGAAATGCTAATTGGACAATTAGCTACCCAGCCTGATTACCAACATCCCACCCCTTGGTATCCTCGCCCCGCCGCAAATAAAAAAGAGATCGCTATTGTTGGCGGCGGAATTGCCAGCGCCTGTCTTTGCCTCGCGTTGGTACGACGCGGTTGGCAGGTGACGCATTATTGTGCCGATGCCAAACCCGCTGAAAATGCCTCGGGAAATCGGCAAGGGGCGGTGTATCCGCTATTGCACGCACAAGACCCGCATCTTGCGACATTTTTTAGCGCGGCATTTACGTTTGCCAAGCGATTCTATCAAGCCCTACCCTTTTCCTTTGAACATCAATGGTGTGGTGTATTACAACTAGGGTGGGATGACAAGAGTCGAAAAAAAATTGATCAACTCGTGGCACTCTCATTACCGCCATCGTTAGCAACATTCGTCAGTGCTAACGAGGCAAGTGACCTCGCCGGATTAGCCATCGAACATAGTGGTATTTTCTATCCAGAGGGGGGGTGGCTATCACCCGCCGAATTGACCGCGAAAATTTTTGATTGGCTAAGCACGAAAGGCGTGGTGTGTCATTGGGGATGCGGCGTCGAAAACCTCCATCAGCAGCCTAACGGCGACTGGCAACTCGATTTTGCCCAAGGTGGCCATGCCCAGCATTCGCAAGTGGTCTTGGCCAATGGCCATCAGTTAAGCCGCTTCACGCAGACTGAAGCCTTACCTATATATCCGGTTGCCGGGCAAGTGAGTCATGTCGATAAGCAACAGCCCTTGAGCCAGCTTGCTACGGTACTCTGCTACGAGGGGTACTTAACCCCTTTAAGCGCTACTTACCAAAGTCATTGTATTGGCGCCAGCTATCGCCGAGGGGAGACAGATTGTGATTATTCGGCCGATGAACAACGGACCAATAAACAACGCTTAACACAGTGCCTGCCCCATAGCACTTGGGCATCATCGCTGGTAATGAGTGATCATGCTCGCGTCGCCGTGCGCTGTGCGATACGCGATCATCTTCCGATGGTCGGCGTATTAAGCGATTATCAACAATTCGTGGAGCAGCCTGCCAGGCCAAAAGAACAGATAGTGGAGAGTTACCATTCAGGTCTCTCAATACTGGGGGGGTTGGGATCGCGGGGCCTGTGCAGTGCGCCATTAGCGGCGGAAATACTCGCCTCGCAACTCGCAGGCGAAGCGCTGCCACTTGATTTATCCACCTTAAATGCGTTGCATCCCGGTCGATTCTGGATACGCAAACGCATTAAAGGCAGACCAATTAGTTAGTGGACGATAACTCTGCTACCGCGCGGTGGTAGAGATCTTCCCACAATTGCGTGACCAGTTTTTGGTCGGGAGGCGAGAGCTCGCCCGCTTTGATCGCTTGAGCGAGACTCTGTTCAACTTGAGCTTTCAAGGCTTCGGGGGCCGCGGACGGCAGATCTTCCAGCTCCGCCACCGCTAAGGTCAAATGCCCTCGCAGGTATCCTCCAGCAAACAGCTCATCGTCAGAACCGTGTTCTACCGTCTTGTCGATACTATCGAGGATATGCTCTTCGAGATCTGTAATCATGACTTTTCCTAAAAATGTTGGCGTAATTTATAACGTCTCAGGCCATGGGAACTGTTCGCTATGTAACGGTTCAGTATGGTAAAAATCCTGCAGAGCGGCAACCAATCGAGCAGGACGCTCAGGTAACCCTTGTTCGAGATAGTGCATCACTTGTGCATGCACTTTACGCTGAAAAGCAACACGATCCGGCTCACAGGTGCCTTCAAGATTGTCGCAGCTAATATTAAACGTAAATCCGGCAGCAACCGAAAAGATCCATTCTAACGCTTGAGGTTTAATTTCAACCTGTTCAAATTGCGCTTGAGTCGTTTCATCTCGCCCGTCAGGGCAATACCAATAGCCAAAATCGACCTGTAATCGGCGCTCTGCCCCGGCGATACACCAATGTGAGATCTCATGAAGTGTGCTGGCGTAATAACCATGAGCAAAAACAATTCGATGATAGTCACACGTCTCATCGGCGGGTAAATAGATAGGTTCATCCTCACCCTTTACCAGTCTTGTACTGAAATCATCAAAGAAACAGTGATCAAATATCCTGATCATGTCCTGATAATCGTGTTGCTGAGTCATAAAGTATTCTTCGTATAATTATAAACCGATGCTATGCATCAGCGCCGCCCCATGGCTGTCCCACAACAGTTTGGCACTCATCACCATCGACACCACCACGACCATTGGTCGTATCAACTTTTGCCCACGGCTTAACACCAAGCGAGCCCCTAGTCTGGCACCGCAGACTGCACCGATAAGCATGATGGCACCTAGGCCCCAAACCACTTTTCCACCCATCATAAAAAACAGTAAGCTGGCAAAGTTGGATGTAAAATTAAGTACCTTGGCATGCGCTGTCGCTTTGGCAAGATTAAAGCCCGCCAAGGTGACAAAACCTAAAGCATAAAAAGAGCCGGCCCCCGGTCCAAAAAAACCATCATAAAAGCCGACACAGCCACCGCCTACACAGGCGTAAGCCAGTCCTTCGAGACGGGCAACCTTATCCGCCTCGCCTAATTTTGGCATGAAGAGAAACCACAACCCGATACCGATCAGCAGCAATGGCAGTACCTGACGTAAAATATCCGCCTTGAGATGCTGGATGGTAAGGGTTCCGACAACTGCCCCAACAAAGGTTAATAATATATTTAACCACTGTTGACGCAGGTCAACAGCCTTGCGTCGGACAAAATAGAGGCTCGCAGAAAAGGAACCGCCTACGGATTGTAATTTATTGGTGGCTAATACTTGAGCGGGGGATAAGCCTGCGGCTAATAAGGCCGGTACCGTCAATAACCCTCCACCGCCAGCAATCGAGTCGATAAAGGCGGCAAGTACCGCGACAAAAAACAGTACAACGACCAGTCCAGGCGTTACAACAAACCAATCCATGCCGATTCCTTACAGTAAATGTTTGTCCAATAATGCTTGGCAATTGGCGGGCAGGACCGGTGGCTTAGGTTTCACCGGATGTACACCAGGTTTCGGCGGTTCGAACCAGCTTTGTAACTCTGCGCCACATCCGTCACCGGCTGGCGGCGGCGCCTGTTCGACGCATTGTGTATCATTAGCTGGGCAATGTAATCTCACATGCATGTGCGCGCGGTGCGCGAACCAAGGGCGAACTTTTTGTAACCATTGGCGGTCACTCCCCGCATCCAAACATAATTGCTGTTTAATCGCCGGGTTGACAAAGATACGCGCAACCTGCGGGTCTTCAGCGGCTTGGCGCACCATCGTATCGATATCTCGGCTCCAAAGACGACTTACAACCGACTTATCGTCGGCGGTGACTAAATCAAGCGGCTGTGGATGCAGTAACTGCTGAGGTGTCCAACGCTGGCGAGGAAGCTGTAACCAGATGTCGACATCTAAGCCAATCTGATGGCTAGCATGACCACTGCTAAAGCGCCCTCCCGCTGGCATCCCCATATCGCCAATTAACACCGTACCGGATGTCTGCTGCGCAATATCTTGGCTAAAACGTTGGATAAATTGAATCAACAAAGGATGACCGAAGTAGCGATGTTGATCTTGGCGCATCACCTGATAATGCTGCGCCTCGAGCGGTAGGGCTTGCGCCCCGATGATACAGCCGTTTGCATAACTGCCAATCGGTTGTACAGGCCCCGCGATCGGTTGCTGAATTTTTTGCCATGGCGTCTGTGCAACGGCTGCACACGCTGAAGCTATAAATAGAGCACTGCCGGCCATCCAGTGTTTCATCATAGTCGTCGCCTTATTTCTGAGAGTGTGAGACATCAGCGCATTGCGCACGATGTCTTAGCAAATGGTCCATTAACACAATAGCGGTCATTGCCTCGGCAATGGGTACTGCGCGGATGCCGACACAAGGATCGTGACGACCGCGCGTGATCATGTCAACTTCTTCACCTTGGCGAGTAATGGTTTTCCCCGGCACGGTAATGCTCGACGTAGGCTTCAGCGCGATAGAAGCGGTAATTGTTTGTCCACTACTGATACCGCCTAAAATACCGCCAGCGTGATTGCTTTGAAAGCCGTCTTGACGGATCTCATCACGGTGTTGACTACCGCGTTGCTCGACCACCTCAAAACCGTCACCAATCTCGACACCTTTTACGGCGTTGATACTCATTAAGGCATGTGCAAGATCGGCATCGAGACGATCAAATACCGGTTCGCCCAATCCTACGGGGACATTTTCAGCGACCACGCTGACTTTCGCGCCGATCGAATCACCCTCTTTTTTTAAGCCACGCAGTAGCGCGTCCAGTGCCTCAAGTTGATCACTGTCCGGTGAGAAGAACGGGTTTTGTTCAACCTGTGCCCAATCTTTCAATTCGCAACAGACGTCACCCATTTGCGCCAAATAGCCGCGAACGACAACATTATGCTGTAGTTGCAGGTATTTCTTAGCGATAGCACCGGCAGCGACGCGCATCGCTGTTTCGCGCGCCGAGGAGCGGCCACCCCCGCGGTAGTCGCGAAAACCATATTTTTGATCATAGGTAAAATCAGCATGGCCAGGGCGGTATAACTCTTTAATTTCACCGTAATCTTGTGAGCGTTGATCAGTGTTTTCAATCAATAAACCAATCGAGGTTCCAGTCGTTTTCCCCTCAAACACACCCGACAAAATTTTGACTTGATCAGGCTCGCGACGCTGTGTGGTGTAACGTGAGGTACCCGGACGACGACGGTCTAAATCATGCTGTAAATCAGCTTCTGTTAACGGGATGCCCGGCGGCACACCATCGACAATACACCCGAGTGCGATACCGTGTGATTCACCAAAGGTGGTGACACGGAAAAGTTGACCAATTGTATTTCCAGCCATGTTTTATCCTTATCGTTAATCTATGCTGAAAAATCGACTTATTTCGTCGAATACTTTTCAAAAATAGGCTTGCAGTCCAGAAGCTGTTGATAATCCAACATAAAGACGCCATCGCCCCCTTGCTCAAATTCCAGCCAAGTAAAGGGCACTTCTGGGTACTGCTCAATCATATGCACCATGCTGTTACCCACTTCGCAAATCATCACGCCCTCTTCACTCAGGAATTCGGTCGCTTGTGCCAGCATGCGGTTCACGAGGATCAAGCCATCGTGACCCGCAGCCAAGCCTAATTCCGGTTCATGACGATATTCATCAGGTAAGTCATCCATATCCTCTGCATCAACATAAGGGGGATTCGTGACGATAAGATCGTATTTAATCGGTGGGATATTATCGAACAGGTCTGAACACAGTGGGGTAACCTGATGCATCATGCCATGGGCATCAATATTCTGCTCGGTGACGGCTAAGGCATCCGGCGAGATATCGGCTGCATCGACTTCCGCGTCAGGGAAAGCATAGGCGCAAGCAATCGCAATACACCCGCTGCCTGTGCAGAGGTCGAGGATATGGCGTGGCGAGCGATTGATTAACCCAGAGAACCCATGATTAATTAATTCGCCAATCGGGGAGCGCGGGACTAATACGCGTTCGTCGACGTAGAACTCGTGACCGCAGAACCACGCTTGGTTGGTTAAGTAGGCGACCGGAATACGCTCAAATACACGACGGGTGACACGCTCCACAATCAATTCGCGCTCTGAACGTGTTAATCTTGCCGTGCGCATCTCTTCAGGCAGATCGAGAGGAAGATGTAGGCTAGGTAAAACGAGTTGAACCGCTTCGTCCCAAGGATTATCTGTCCCATGACCATACCAAATATCGGCGGCGGAAAAACGGCTAATTGTCCAACGTAACATATCCTGGATGGTATGCAGGTCGCTTACCACCTCTTCGGCAAAAAATTTATCCACATGCCCTCCAGGGCAACTAACAAAACTTTACCTAGTTTGCCACGAACTTATGCTAAATTCAGCTTCAATAGACGGCTATTTTCACCTCTGCTCGGTAATTGATAAGAGAAATTTGATTTTTGATGCATTGCCGTTAAAAATGACAAGATAATAATTTAGTAGCTGGAACGACGATGAGCCGTAAAGACCCCCTTGATAAAGACGATCTTGACCTATTTAGAACACTCATGGGTGACACGCGTCGTCTCAAGCAAGATACCGTCTTGCATCCGCTAGCGAAGAAAATCGAGCGCGCCCTCCCGCAAAAAAGACTTATTAGCGAACAGGTCGATAACAGCCACTATTTTTCCGATGAATACCAGCCACTACTCGCAGAAGATGGTCCAGTGCGTTATACCCGATCCGATGTCAGCCCCTATGAGGTCAAAAAGCTCCGTCGCGGTGATTATACCCCTGAGATTTTTTTAGATTTGCACGGATTGACTCAGCAACAAGCAAAAAAAGAGTTGGGTGCGATGATCGCGGCATGCAGGAGGGAGCGCCTTTTTTGTGCTTCAGTCATGCATGGACATGGTAAGCACATACTTAAACAACAAACACCGCTATGGTTAGCTCAGCATCCACATGTTATGGCGTTTCATCAAGCACCAAAAATGTTCGGCGGGAATGCGGCAATTTTGATGCTGATCGAAGTTGACGAGCTAGCACCCCCCCTCTTTTAATCTTCCGATCAGCATTAACGCTTACATTGCCGTGGCAAGACGTGACGGACTTTCCTGCCAGCATAGGGTACCGCGCGCCGATTTGGCATCATAGTCGATATGCGCAATACCCGCTGTGGCAAACATGGGCGGGCACTGCTCTGGGCACAGGGTCGAGACTAAGTAGCCGACTAGAGGCAAGTGGGAGATGATCATCACGCTCTCCACCCCTTCACTCGCTAAGCCTTGAAGGTAGTCACCGACGGCTTGTGCATCACCGGATGGCGTCAGCATCTCTAAGGTTTCAACCTCACCGCGTGTTGTGACGTTTTCAGAGAAAGCGTTGAATGTCTGTTGCGCGCGCAAAAAAGGGCTGACCAACGTCATATCGAAAGCAGGCTGTTGTACTGCAAGCCAACGAGACATTTGCTGAGATTCGACAACACCGCAATGTGTCAACGGACGTTGCGCATCACTTGCCGCATCGAGCGCTGCGTCGCCATGACGCATTATATAAACATGCATAAAGCACCGTTACTGAAAGGGAAATTGATTCAGCGCCTGTCACTGTCTGCGCGTGAATCTGCTTTTTTACCTTAGCTCTCTAACACAGTCAACCCTAGTACGCGCCAATACCCTGCAAATCGCTGTAATCGCGAATAAAAAAAATCCCCTTAAAAAAAGAAAAACGCCCAATGTTGGGCGTTTTTTTGAAATAAAGCAGCCTCGTGATCGCTGTATTATTCTGAGTCTATATCTTTTAAATCGCTTTGGATGGCTTGTGCGTTAGGGTTATCTTCAGGCTTCAATTTGCCGCCATTGGCTAGGAAGTCATAACGCTGGAAGTAGGCATTACGGATAAAGGCATAAGGATCGCTTTGCTGATGTAAGATGCCATCAGAATCGAGTAACTGCGCACGCGTTTCGACGCCTTCGAGTACCCATTTACCCGCTGATAACCAAATAGTTAACCAGCTGAGGGGGGCGTAAAGATTATCGACATAGTCACCACCGTCTTGACGGACAGTGAAACTGCCGTAGCCGGGTAGCTCCACATAAGGACCATAACCGACACCATAATGTCCCAGCGTGCTACCAAATCCATGGGAATGTTCACGGGCGAGTTGCGGATTGGCTTTACCCGCCACATCGATCAATCCCCCTAGACCCAAGGTCGAGTTAAGGAAGAACCGGGTAAAGTGAATGGCAGCCCGTTCGACGTCCCCTTCCAGTAGGTAGTTCACCATCGACGATGGCTCGTCTAAGTTGCCGAGCACATTACTAATTCCGGTACGAGCTGGAACAGGAACATAATCCCGCCATGCTACCGCGACCGGACGAACAATATAGGGATCCAGCACATCATAGTTAAAATTAAACATCTTACGGTTAAACCCTTGCAGCGGGTCACTACGCTGTGACGTCTGCTGATTTTCATCAGGTTTTGAACTCGCACATCCTGCTAAAACTAGCGTGGCTAGACTTAATGCTGCAAGCCGGTAAGAGAGGTTATTTGCCATGTTTCGCACCGTTATTATTTTTAAGGTTCTTGCTGATCAATGATGACAGACAGAGACTGTTTACCGGTAAAGTGAGTCACTGAATTCAAGCCAAACCAATCATCTTTTTGTGGTTTAGCGCTACCATCCCGAGAAATTCGTGCACGTACCTGTAACTGATGTTGAGCAGAAAGGAGCCGCTCAGGCACCATTGCATTACTGTCATCCAGAACCAAACTCAAAGGAAAATGGCTTAAGGGAATGCGTTTAACCGCGACAGGAACAGGTGAGACACCATCAGTTACAGAAATATACAATACACCATTTTGCGGTAACATTCTTTTAGCAGAAGTGCTTAAATCGATATTAACGGTTAGCTGGCTAGTTTGCAGACCCGCATTAGTTTTAGCCTGTTCGATTCCCTTCTCTACGGCATCCCGCTGAGCAGAACCCGGCGCAAGTTGAGGAAGCAACTGCTGCCAATAGCGGATCGCGTCAGAATATTTCTGTTGCGCAAAGAAATCTGCCGCCAATAACGTCAGTAATCGCGCGTCTTGAGGCTGTTTTGTCAGCATATCTTGTAACAAGAGCTGGGCTTGACGGTTATCTTGTGGATCAGGCGAACGGACTAATACTTCAGCATAATCGCTTTTTAAGCCCGCATCATCGGGTGCCAAACGTAAAGCCCTTTCGAACGCTTGACTGGCTAACTGGCTGTTTTTCAATACCATTCCCAGACGGCCCAACATCGCCCAGTCTTGTACATTGTCAGGGTCATGCTGTAATGAAGCGCGCAATCCTAAGGAAAATTGTTGTAATTCGCTCAAGGTGAGGTGCTCAGCCTGTGGATTCATTAACCTTTCGCGAAGCTGCGGGTAGTCTTGCTCGACTTGGTTCAACTCCATCTGTTGCATTATCCCACCGGTTTTTAAATACATTGCCAGCGAGACGCCGATCACTATCAGAATAATCGGTATCATTACCCAAGGCTTACCTAATCGTACCGTATGAGTCGTTTTCTCAGGTAGATCGGCTAATAACGAATGCTGTAGTTCTGTCACCAGCTCCGACTTTTCGGTGACGATCCCTTGCGCATCATCCTCTTCGATCTCTTTTAACCGCTGTTGGTAAAAGAGTGTATTCAGTTCATCGCGTAACTGTGCGTAGTCGCGTGGTTTCCGGCCAAGGGCAACAGCGATCACGACGCAGGCCACTGCCAATATTCCGAACAGCACTAACCATAAACTTCCCATCACTGTTGCTCCTTTTCGGCAATCACTTTCGCTAAACGCTGTTGTTCTTCACCTGACAGCTTGGCGGCTTGGGGTTGGCGTTTCGCACGCAGGAAGATGACGACACCGCCACCGATCACAAACAGCAAAGGTCCCAACCATAAGATAAGCGTTGAAGGGGTAACGGGCGGCTCGTAGGTGACGAAATTACCGTATCGGGCGACCATATAATCGATGATTTGCTGGCGAGATTGCCCCTGCTCCATCAATTGATAGACTTTTTCGCGCATATCGGCTGCAATCATCGCCGAAGAATCGGCAATACTGTTGTTCTGACACTTCGGGCAGCGTAATGATTGAGTCAACGCTCGATACTGCTCTTCCTGTTCGACCGAAGAAAAGTGATAAGTATCGATCGCCGCCCAAACCGTGGTTGTCAGTAATAGACCGGCGAGCGCCATTAAGCATTGTCTAAACATCAGTGCTGCCCCTGCTGTGAATATTTTTCCCACAATGGCTTCACTTCCTGCTGCCAGACGCGTTCATTAATATCGCCGGCATGGCGATATCGAATAATGCCGTGGCCATCGATCAAAAAGGTCTCGGGGGCACCATATACCCCGAGATCCAGCCCCAACATTCCATCGCCATCGTATAAGCTCAATGAGTAAGGGTTACCGAGGGTATTCAACCAGTTTATGGCTTTAGTCCGATCATCTTTATAATTCAGTCCGACCACTCTCACGCCTTGTTCGGCTAAATGGTTCAAGTACTGGTGCTCAGCACGGCAGGTCGGACACCACGTCGCCCAGACGTTAAGAAGTAAGGGTTTTCCATCGATCAATACCTGTTGATCGAACCGTTTACCCGGTTCAAACAGCGACTCCAGTCGAAAAGTGGGTACAGGCTTGCCTATCAGAGCAGACTCCAGTCGCGTCGGATCGTCACCCTGTGCGTTTCGGGTTAATTGCCAGAGCAGCGCAGCGGCAAGTAACAGGAAAAGAACTAGGGGAATAAAAAGGATTTTTTTATTCATCATTTCTCTCCTTTTTTCTGGGCTTTTTTCGCAGAGCGATAGCGCGGGTCTGCAATACAGAAAATCCCCCCTATAGCCATAAAAACGCCACCGAACCAGATCCAGCGGACGAAAGGCTTATAGTAGATACGGACGGCCCAAGAGCCATCCTCTAACTCTTCACCTAACGCAGCGTAAAGATCTCGAGTCACCCCTCCGCTGATCGCCGCTTCGGTCATCATCGTTCTCGCTGCCGTGTAGAAGCGTTTTTCAGCATATAACACTGCCTCGGTCTTACCCTGACGCGTCACGTCGATAACCCCGGAGCCGCCGCTGTAGTTTGCGCCTTGCAGAGGTTTTACTCCGCGGAAGGTAAATTGGTAATCATGAATTGAGACACTGTCACCCGCTTTCATCCTAACATCTCGTTCGACACTGTATTGGGTGCTGAAGGCAATCCCTATCACTGTGACGGCGACGCCAAGATGCCCTAATACCATGCCCCAATGGCTGCGAGAGAGCTTTGTTAGCCCTTGCCAAAAACGGTGACGGTGAGTGGCACGCTCGTGTAATTCCATCACCGTCAGGATGACCACCCACAGTGACATCACTAATCCGACCACCGTCATCCCTTGAATACGGTCCTGTAACCACCAAGGAATGATTATCGCGGCTATTAAGGTCACCAGCATAGCCAAGACTAAACGCTTGACTAACTTTTGCGGCTCATCACGACGCCAGCGCACCAGCGGACCTATCCCTAGGAATAAGGCAAAGGGTGCCATCAGCCAGCTAAACATAGTGTTAAAGAATGGCTCGCCAATCGAGATGCTACCCAGCCCGAGTTGCTTGTGAACCAGCGGCAGAAGCGTACCGAGTAACACCACTAACATCGCAGCAATCAGTAAAACGTTATTGCCGAGTAAAAATGACTCTCGAGACCAGAGTTGATTATCAACACGACTGCGGACTTTGCCGCCTTTTAAGGCATACAGTAATAATGAGCTTCCAATGACGATAACAAGGAAAATCAGAATAAACATCCCGCGTGTCGGGTCGGAAGCAAAAGAGTGCACCGACACTAGTACACCAGAACGAACCAGGAAGGTCCCTAATAGACTTAACGAAAAAGCGGTAATCGCTAATAACACCGTCCAAGATTTAAAGGTGCCACGTTTTTCTGTGACCGCTAAGGAGTGAATTAACGCGGTGCCGGCCAGCCAAGGCATTAGCGAGGCGTTTTCGACCGGATCCCAGAACCACCATCCGCCCCAGCCCAATTCGTAGTAGGCCCATGCTGAGCCTAAGACAATACCGATGGTTAAGAATACCCATGCCGCGGTAGTCCAAGGCCGCGACCATCTTGCCCATGCGGTATCAAGACGCCCAGTCATCAGTGACGCAATGGCGAAGGCAAAGGCCACTGAGAACCCGACATAGCCCATATACAGTAACGGAGGATGGAAAATCAGGCCAATATCCTGCAGCATCGGATTGAGATCGCTACCATCAACGGGGAAGTTGGGTAACGTGCGGATAAAGGGGTTAGAGGTCAAGGTGAGAAATAGCAAGAATCCGAGGTTAATCATCCCCATCACTGCCAATACTCGTGCGACAGAATCTAACGGCATTTTCCGACTAAAGCAGGCCACGGCAAAGGTCCAACCGCTCAGCATCAACAGCCACAGTAATAACGAACCTTCGTGAGCACCCCAGGTTGCCGCAACCCGATACCAGACGGGAAGTAATGTATTCGAATTTTCGACCACATACGCAACGGTAAAATCATTCTCAACGAAGGCATTCACCAAGATTAAGAAGGCGGCGACAATACATAGGAACAGCGCGTAACTGAGTGGACGCGCTAATGCCATCAATCGTAAATTAAGGGTTTTTGCCCCCCAGAGTGGCCAAATACTCAGCACCAGCGATAGCCCGGTGGCCAAGCATAATAGGAAGCTCCCAATCTCCGGCATCATTCGTTATTCCCCGCCTGGGCTACACCCGCTTGTTGGTGATTCTTCTTCATCGCATCCTCAATTTCCGGTGGCGTATATTTCTCATCATGTTTCGCTAACACTTGCTCGGCTTTTATCAGATGGTTAGGCGCTAAGACACCTTGTGCGACAACCCCCTGCCCTTCTCGAAACAGGTCAGGTAAGATCCCGACATAGCTAACCGAAACTACCCCATTGGCATCATATAATTTAAAACTTACCGCAAGGGTAGTCGGATCGCGCTTAACGCTACCGGGCATGACCATCCCGCCAACGCGTAAACGTTGTCCTGGCTCTGGGATTTGATGATCTTCCCCTTTACCATTAAGAATTTCGCTCGGGGTATAAAAGAGATCGATATTCGACCGTAAGGCATACATCACTAACGCCGTGGCAATTCCCAGCCCAATCATGATGGCCAATACCGTAATTAATCGATTACGTCGACGAAGATTCATGATTTAGCTCCCGCGTTCTGCTTGCGTTTTTTTGCGGCAAGAATCCGCTGCTCACGATCTTGCTTCGTCACGATCATCGTCAATAAGTGACGACGTTGGTGAGCACTGTGCCCCACTAGAACGCTCATTACTAATAAGGCTACGCATACCGAAAGCCACACATAAAAGCCATATCCGCCCATCGCCCAAAATTGCGACCAAGAATGAAATGCAGAACTCATTTTTTGATCTCCTGGTGGGCAATCTCTCTCGCCCATGGCCGATGTTGCTCAGTGAGCAGCAAGAGATTACGTAATCGACTTAACGTTAAGGTGATAAAGAAAAGCAAATAACCCAAGATCGACCAACGTAAAGGGATACGCATTTCAGGTGCGATGGCTTGTTGTAATAGACCCGAAGAGCCTTGGTGTAAGGTGTTCCACCACTGTACCGAATAGTGGATGATGGGTAAGTTCACCACACCGACTAAAATCAAGATACTGGCAGCACGGCCAGCGGCTCGTCGATCGTCAAAGGCATGATAGAGAGCAATAATCCCCATGTAGAGGAACAGCAAAATAAGTTCTGATGTTAGGCGAGCATCCCATATCCACCAAGTCCCCCACATCGGTTTTCCCCAAGCGGAACCGGTAACCAGCGCGATGAAGGTGAAGGCTGCACCGATGGGTGCCATGGCTCTGGCCACTAAGTCCGACATTTTCATCTGCCAAACTAATCCAGTGAAGGCGCTCACCGCCATTGCCGCATAAATACCCATCGACCACATCGCCGCAGGAACATGTATATACATGATGCGATAGCTCTCACCTTGTTGATAATCAGGCGGTGCGAAGACAAAGCCCCACCCCCACCCAAAGGCAAGAGTACATGCCGTGGCGACGGCAAGCCAAGGCAACCATTGGCCACAAAGCCGATACAGCCGATCGGGTTTGGCCAAGAGATGTAACCATTTCCACATAACAATGCTCACTTTATAATTTTGTTATTTTTTACTGCAAACTTACCCGTAACGCCGCGGCAATCGCAAAAGGCGCTAATACAACACTGACCACCAACATGGCGGCCAAAATGGCCAGATAGCCGGAAATTGCTAGATCTTGACTGGCAGCATCTACTGCGCTGCTTGCAAAAATAAGAATAGGAATCGCCAAAGGGAGAACCAAAAGGCTCAGTAATACCCCTCCACGCCGTAAGCCCACCGTTAAGGCAACACCAATTGCCCCCAAGAAACTGAAGGTGAGCGTCCCCAATAATAAGGTGAGAACCAGCCCCCACCAGCCGGTAAAATTTAATGATAAAAATAATGAGGCCAAGGGCGACAGGATTATCAGGGGTAGACCACTCGTCAGCCAATGAGCAAAAACCTTTGCCAAAACCACCATGGGTAAGGGCGTCGGCAGCAATAGCAGTTGTTCTAACGAACCATCGAGGTAATCATCGCGAAACATCCTTTCCAACCCCAATAATGAGGCCAATAGCGCCGCCACCCATACGATTCCAGGCGCAATTCGAGCTAGTAAGGTACTCTCGGGACCGATTCCTAACGGGAAAAGCGTTACTATAATTAAGAAAAACCACAGAGGGTTAATCACCTCTGCGCGATGACGGAAAGCTATTTTAAGCTCACGCAAGAGTATACGTTGCATTATTCTACTTCTCCGCTTAGACGAAGTTTTCGGATCGGCTGAGTCGACGCGGGGAGGTCTTGGTGCGTGGTTAACACGATAATGCCTTGTTGTGCCAAGTGTTCGGTAAATTTTTCATTCAGCTTTTTTACGCCCCACTTATCGATGGCAGTGAGCGGTTCGTCAAGAATCCAAAGTGTCGCATCGGTTAGCCATAAGCGGGCCAGCGCCACGCGCCGTTGCTGCCCTGCCGAGAAATTAGCCACTGGCGTGTCTTCGTAACCGGTTAACTCGACTTCTTCTAAGGCCTGATAGATAGCTTCACGGGTGGCATTAGGATGATAGAAGCGAAGATTTTCATAGGCCGTTAAGACCTGCTTAATGCCCGGTAGATGAGCCAAATAGATCATCTGCTGCGGCCATCCTTCACAGGGTTTACGAATGGAGCAATCTTTCCAAAGGATAGAGCCTTCCTCTGGTCGGCTTAACCCGGTCAATAAACGCAGTAAAGTGGTTTTTCCCGCGCCATTCTCACCTTCTATCTGCATGATTTCACCCGCAGAGAGCGTGAACGTTAAGTCTTTAAACAAGACACGTTCATCGCGGTAACAGCTGAGGTTGAGGGCTTGCAACATGATTAAATCAGTAATAGGCAATTATAATGGCCGAAACTATACCATAAGGCGTCTGATTGCCGAATCTAGTTTCAGGACAAATGTTACATAAAGGTTTATAAAAACTGTTTTTTTGGCGATAAAATCAGCATTTCTAAAGATTTGTTACGCAATCTAATACATTAGCGAAAACTCACTTCACACATTTTGCGTAAGATAAAAAATCACACTACAATTACAGTTTGGAGCAGACACTTTTGCGCCTCAACATCAGGTTGAATAAGACTCTGTATGGGTAAGCTATTGACTAGTTTTACCGATCATTATCTTATTCGCAAAAAATTTGTTAGAGTGCTAACTAATTAACATCCTTCGTTAGGATAATAAATGCTTACGACCATCATCTATAGAAGTCATATCGGTAAAAATACTTCAGAACCTGAAGTGGAAAAGTTTATTGAAAAGGCTAACCAACGCAACGCTGAAGCAGCAGTAACAGGGATATTACTGTTTGATGGTGAGCATTTTTTACAATTACTTGAAGGACCCGAAGAGGAAGTTGAGACGATTTATCGCGTAATTTGTGAAGACTCGCGACACTTCTCTTTAACAGAATTACTCCGCGGCTATTCAGTTGAACGTCATTTCGGTAATGCCGGAATGGAATTATTCGATCTGCGTAACTATGAGAAATCCGCTGTGCTTGATGCGGTGCTCGCCCGTGCCACATCGAAATTTAAACTCACCTACGATGACCGGACATTACAATTTATTAGGACCTTCGTAGAGTGTGAGAATAAAGCCAGTTATCTTGAATTAGGTGAAAGCGAGCAGTGGCAGTTCGAACTGAACGAACAACCTGAGTTGGTCGCCGTGCACAGCGAGGAATTGCCCTATACCTTTGGTTTCCAACCGGTCATCAACCCTTCCTCTCGCAAAATTTTAAGCTATGAGGCTAAGATGCGGGCCGCCGATGGCCAGTCACCGCTGAAATTTTTCGCCAGCCTTCAACGCGATGAGATTTATGAAGTGGATCTCGCGTCAAAGCAGACGGCTTTAGAAATGGCTAAACGCCTAGGGCTAAATGACTACACATTGGTACTGAAACTGCTGCCGATGACCTTAGTCAAAAACCCTGAAGCGGTAAGTTTTCTCTTGGCCGCCATCGAAGCTAATGGTTTTATCCCGCAACAGATCGTTATCTCAATTGCCGAAGATAGCGTAGTTAACGAAGATGAGACCTTTAACGCCGAAATTATGAAGTTAAAGCGCGCTGGAATCCGTCTTGCTATCGACAATTTTGGTGCTGGCATGGCTGGACTGTTGCTACTGACGCGTATCCAGCCAGAATTGGTGATGGTTGACAGTGATATGCTACGTGATGTCCATAAAAATGGCCCGAAACAAGCGATTAATCAATCTATCATTAAAATATGCTCATCGCTTGAAATCCAAGTTATCGCTTCAGGTATCACGCAAGTTGAAGAGTGGTCGTGGCTACGTCTCGCAGGCGTCAAAGCATTCCAAGGTGAACTGTTTGCGGGCGTTCTGCCGCGTAAACTTCCCGCGATCAACTGGCCAGTTCGACACTAATCCATAGCGTTAGTCTTATTCCCTTCACTATGGAGGGAATAATAAATGCGTCGGCCCCCTCTTCCCCCTTCCCTTTAATGCAACAAATTTCTCGCCTTAGCATTCTCCGATAATGTTCCGCCTTGTTACGCAGACCATACCTTCTTATGCTAGCCTGAGTAGAGAGTCTTTAAAAAAGGTAATTGTTATGATCAAAGGTATCGAACATATCGGGATAACTGTCGAAGATCCCGATAAAGCAGAACTCTTTTTTAAACACACTTTTGGTGCTGAAGTACTGCACAGGGTGATCCCGTTTGGGGATGAGAGTAAACATATCCTTGGTGAAAAATTAAGCCCTATTCAAGGCTTTCCTCCCGAACTGGCAATGACATCTGTCACCATGCTGCGCTTAGCAGAGGGTCCCAATATAGAAATTATTGGTGTTACCCCGGCTGTCAGCAATCAAAGCCGTACTATCGGTGATAGCGGATTCAACCACATCTCGATTTATACCGACGATATCGCCGCAACAGGCGAAAGGATGCGGCAAAATGGTGCCACGATGTTTGAGGGGCCTAATGACTGCTTCGGCAGTGAAGAAGGCGAAGGCAATCAGATTTGGTTTGGTATGACGCCATTTGGCCTGCTTATCGAACTGGTTTCCCTACCCTCTGGCGTAAAGACGGTTTCATCCACCCAGCGTTGGATTCCAAGTAAAGAACAGTAGAATAGAATTACTCGAGGGGACACTTCATCCCCTCTCCACCCATCAGGGTGCCTCTACCACGATCGCAACACGACGGTTCATTGCTCTGCCTTGGGCCGTCTTGTTATTCGCTATCGGTTTAGACATTCCATAACCACTCACTGAGACATGACTTGCATCATTGCCCGTGCTGCTCATCCATACCTGTGCAACGCTTTTTGCACGTAGGTAAGAAAGCTGCTGGTTATAATCGGCCTTGCCATAATTATCAGTATGACCATTAATCGCCACATGGGAAATACCGACTCTCTTCAAATTATTGGCGATTGAAGTGATTTTTTGACGACTCTCTGGGGTGAGTTTGTATTGCTCAATTCCGAATAAAATTTTATCGTTAAGTCCCAATTCCCAACGAGAACCTAAGTACTGAAATCCTTGCTGCTGCAGCGTTTTCTTTTGCGCCGCGTTAAAGGGGCCATCAGTTTGGCATCCTGACAATAAAAATGTCAGAGCTAAAGAAAATCCTATTAATATAACTCGCATATCATTTACCTTTCCGTTTTTTTGTTCCGATACATATGAGAATCTGCTCTCAATAATATGTCACTGACTTCTTCATCCTTGTTTGCCAAGGTGAAACCGATCGTCAACGAGAAAGAAACCGTTTGGCCGTCAGCAATCTCTATTGGCGACTGGAATCTCTCGTGTAGCCCCGAAATAAAGGCCTCCACTTGATGATCGCTTACCATTTGAGACAGAATCATTGCGAACTCATCTCCGCCCAATCGTGCGACGCAGTCCTCACCTTTCACCAAGATTTTTAATCTGTTACCGACTTCCTGTAGCACCTTATCGCCTGCGGCATGGCCCCATGTATCATTAATTTTCTTAAACTTATTTCCATCCATAAATAAGATATAAAAAGAAGGACAAGGGCCATTCTCACTTAACATAAACTGTAACTGACTGATGAACGCGGCACGATTATCAAGCCCGGTCAGTGAGTCTCGGTAAGCTTTTATGGCTAATGATTTATTTTCATGGACTAGATCGCCATTAAGTCTTTCTATTTCGCTGATGAGGCTATTAACATTGTCAGAGAAATTTTGAAACTCTTTCAAAGAATTATCTGGTAAACGCTTTGTAAAATCCTTGGTATGGATGACATGATTTATCTTTGTCGTGATTTGATTCATTGCAACCAAGATCTTTCTGTACATAATAGAACTCAATACGAAAGAAAATATAAATATCAGCACCATCCCAATCGTTAAAATTAACACTGAGTATAGAATAAAATTAAACAGATAACTATCATTCCCAACAATAAATAACCAGCCAACGACCTGCTGATCGTGAATAATTTCGATTTTCTTTTTATTTGGATAGAGCCAACTATGAAGATAACTCCAGAAATATGACATCTGTTGACTATGTTCCCAACGCGCAATAACATGGCCATCTTTTGCATGAAGTACCGCGGAGTCAAACATTTCCTGTTGACCTAATGCATTGATTTTACGACTAGCGTTATAGCTATCTTCAAAAACAGTTGCGGCGGTTAAACTGCTGCTTAAACTGGTCGAAAGCAAATCCATATTACGTTGCTCGTAATCTTTTATAAAATAGATTGCCGTCGAAAATAATAAAATCCAACAGGCGAACAGATTTAGAAGTGAATTGAGCAAACTCACCTTTCTAATTTTCTTTCTAATTGAACTTTTCGATTTCCTTTTCAGATGGAGCATTTTACTCATCCCCATCTTTGGATAATAATAGGACATCTGAATTAACTCTGACACCAGAGCGACTCAGTGAATCTAAATTTACCGAAAATTTAAATAGCTGTTGACGTCTGTTTAGACAAAAAGCAGCGCCTGCAACACAATCGGCATTATTTTCGCTAATCGTGAGAATATTTTTACCTGTGAGAGCGTTGATAATGTCGTTCTGTATTTCAACCGATTCTCGGCCAAAATAAATAGCATCGCATCCTGCTGAAAGAAATTCAGTGGGATTACTGATAGCAACCACTCTGAAGACTGGATTACCCGCGGCCTTCTCTAAATTAAAAAAGTTTGCCTGCTTTGATACGCACAGCAAGGGATGTCCTTCAACCTTCGGCCAATGGGAGAAACTTAATATTCCCTCAACTATTTTATTGGTGGAGACTTGCACCTCCCCGTCTCCAGTCATCGACAAAGCAAAGTGGGATATAAAAAGAGAAATAAAAATCAAAAGCCTACTGATAAATTTCACTATTTTTTTCGCTTAATAGCCTTCAGAACCACATCAGAATATTTTATCATTTAACCGCTACCAGTGCCATTAATTGATGGATTGCCCCATCCTCATTATATCGGTTTATATAATGAGGCCCTCAGCTAGACTGTTTCTCTCACGGCTCTGCTGAGAGCATAATTATTTCACTTTGTGTTATCTCTCCAGAAGGTGAATGAAACACTTTTATCACCTTATGACTTTCCAACTTCTCTAATTCAGCAATACTTATAGCAAAGCTTTTTGCCAATTTCTCTTGATCAGGCATGCCTTTTCTTTTCCTTCTCTCTCTGCTAAAAAACAACTGATTATATTTCGCCCATAAAATAAAGAGCAAAACATAAATAAGAGCGAATAAAAAATAATTAAGTAACGTAATTGCAGGAGAGACTTCTGGGCGATATTGCCGAGAAAATAATTGCTGATATTCATGGATAATGAGATAAAGAAATCCTCCCCAAGCGATAAGAGTTAATATACTATCGATTATCCTGATTGCGCGACGAGGCTCGGTAATAATGATAGGTTGAGAATTCATTTTGATGTCCTCTCGATCCCTCGGTCCGAATGGCTCCACCGCGCACGTTGCTGTTGTTTTTTTAACATTACCTTAGGAAAAGCCACTAATGTAGTAAATAGACTCAACATCCAATACACAACAGGGAACCATACCACCCAGAATAGTGACTGGAAAATTTTCTTTTCATAACGGTGTTCGATAATAATGCTGACGATAAACTGGAATAAACACACCACTGCCAAGGTAATTCCCGTGAAATGCGGAGGAAATAGCGTTTCAACGTGTAGATTAGTTGGCAAAGTTATGAATAGCCCAACCATAAAAAGCAAAACACTCATGGCATAGGAGAATGCCCATAGAGTGGATAGCATAAATTCCCCTAGCAATACCCACATACGTTTGTATTCAAAAGACCAAATATTTTTCATATTTTTGACAAAGACTTCGGCCCCACCTTGTGCCCAGCGTAACCGCTGTTTCCACAGACCTTTAATTGTTTCTGGCATTAAAATCCAACAAATAGCCCGTGGCTCGAAGAAGATCGACCAGTGCTGTAATTGGAGCTTCCAACTAATATCGATATCTTCAGTAATCATTTCCGGGCTCCAGTATCCGACCTCTTCTAACGCGGTTCGGCGAAAAGCGGTAATCACACCAGAGACCGTAAAGACATGTCCATAAATTCGCTGCGTTCGTTTGATCAAACCAATAATTGATGAGAACTCACCGACCTGAATCCTTCCCACCAATGTTGAGCGGGTTCGAATCCGCGGATTACCGGTTACGGCGCCGACACGCGGGTAGGTGATCAGTGGTGCAACCAAAAATGCTGCCATATCGGGGTCAGGCAGTGCATCGCCATCAATACAGACTAAAAAATCACTTCTCGCCGCGGCAGCACCAGTACGTAAGGCGACAGCTTTACCTTGGTTTTCAGCCAGATGAATCACCCGTAACTTAGGAAACTCACTTGCCAACTGAGTCAAAATCTCCCCAGTATTATCGGAAGAACCATCATTTATCGCGATAACTTCTAGATTGGTGTAACGCTGTTGTAACGCTGCCTCCACGGTTTCTCGCACATTCGGCCCTTCGTTATAACAAGGGATCAGCAATGAGATAAGCGGTGAGCTGAGGCCTGCCTGATCGCCGATCTCCGGTATTTGAGACCAATACCGTTCACGGTGAAACCAAAAATAAATACCACCGGTAATCCATAATGCCGCCATAAACAGCGGCCACAGAAAGACGAAGTTGAGCATAATTTCGCCAGTAAAGGTCGCCGCGAATCCCAGTGGGAAGCTCAACACTAAGCAAAGTATGGTGAATGTAAGAATGCGATCAGTCATGAGCAGGATACCAAGCCGATGAGATATAAGGACGAATAGTCGAGAGTGCCGGTTTATTCATTAAAAAATTATCTGGGTAATAGCCATAATTTCATACACCCAGTAACTGCAAGGCTTCAATCCATTGAACGAGCTGCCGATCATTTATCGATTGCGCCGCATCAGGATGTCGCCAATCGACACTCTGTAATTCGATAATGGTCTTATCGAGCCCCCCAGGCAGTTGCTTGATACGCGCCACCACTTGCTTGAGCCATTGAGCTTGTTCAGCGGCAGGAATATTTTCCATTACAGGCATCGCCATCGGCACCGTCCAGCGATAGTTCTTGATAAAGAGCGCGAGATTCTGTGCCGTCCACTGCTCACTCTCTGGGTTGAGGACAGGCTGGGCGTAGAGGTTCCTCGCCGATTCGATCTGTGGTCCCCGTATTGTCCTGACGGCATGCATCAGTTGCTGGGTAAAATCGATCAGCACTTGGGTTTTATAAATACTCCAGCGAGATAACGCTTCCGGTGACTGACGGATGTCGCTTATTGATGATTCGAACCCCGCCTCTTGGTAAGCTTTTATCGCTTGCGGACTGTTATCTTCATAGTCCGAAAGCACGCCATCATCGTGAAATAGAATACCGTTGAAGGCAGTATTTGCTGCAAGATCTTGATAGATCTCAGTTATCTGCTTTCTCACTGCAGGGCTCCAGGGTGACAGACGTTGATAGTCGCCCTGTTCGGTAGAGCGGCCCTTCTCCGCTTCTACTCGAGGAAGATTTTTATCCAGATCAAAGGCAAGCACCGGCATCCAGGCGAAGACTTTGACATTCGCCCTATTCTGTAACTGCCACGAGACAAAATTAAACAGATCCGCTCGGACCGGAAGATGGCGATTCGGAAAATAGAGCGATTTGACCAGGCCATCGCCTTTCGGATCGGCAAAAGCTTGTAAAAATACGTGCGTCACCCGGAGATCTGCGACCCGTTGGATCAGTTGATCGATATTCTTCTGTTGTTGTCGTGGGTTAGGGTCATACACGTAATCCAGATCCACATGGATCATTCTGACCGGTGCTCTGTCGCCAGTCTGCGAAATATCGGTGACAAAGCTTTGTAAGGAAGGATTCCCTGAAATCAGTACCCGAGGCAGACTCATCATATTACTGGTATTACCCAGTCCATCGTTTAACGTAAAGGCCATATCGTAGCCCTGTTGCTGGGCCAAGGCTAAACTAGCACCGTTCTCTGCACCATAAGGCCAAACCAGCACCCGCGGTGCCTTACCGGTAACTTGGGTTAATTTATCGGTAATTTTTTTAATATCGGCACTGATACGCTGCTGAAACTGCGTGGTCGTCTCGTAATGCTTCGCTTTCGTATCGTAATAGCGACTCGTCATGGCAGGCTCTAGGCTGCCTTGTGGATTGGCTGGAATACCAAAGTGAGCGTTCCAAGTATGAGAACCGATCTCGACCAAGCCTGAATCACTGACTTCTTTCACCATCTGCCACGTTGCAAATTTCTCCCTTGCGGTAGAGAGACCACCAAAGTCGATCGGCTGATGATCAGGTGCATCGACCCAACTTCCGACCGGCGCCCACAGTGCAGGCCAATTCCAAGCTTTAAGCATTGGCCAGACTCGCGTGTAGAAACTGCTATAGCCATCGTCAAAACTAAGCAAAACAGCTTTAGGGGGGAGCGTACCTTTATGCTGATGTGCCTCAATAATTTGTTGCACACTCACTGGCTGATAGCCATTATCACGAAGCCAATTCATCTGCTCGATCAGCGCGCTGGTTCTTACTGCCAGATAACGCTGATCCGCCCCACCATCTTCGACATCGTGGTAGGCAATAGTGAGAAAACTGTTGGTCGGCCACGACTGTTGAGATAAAGGATGCCCACGTTCGGATGGCGGTACGAAGGGGACCGTTGCGGCCAGAGCAAAATGTGAGGTGACCAGTAGGCTACAAACCAGCGATAAGGCCCAATCTGTTAATTTTTTCATCCTTAAAACCTCAGCGTCATATCAAGCTGTGCAGAGAGAGTATTCTCATACTGACCATCCCAAGGCTGACGGCCCCAGAGTAAAGTCAGCCCTGTAGTCAAACGTCTATTCCATTCTATTTCGTGGCCGTAACTGATTTGTGTCGTTGAACCTGTTGCCTGCCCATGCTGTTGATAAATTCCACTGCCAAGGCTTAGCTGCTGGCGCCACACTCGCGCGTAGTGCCGACTAATCTGATGGGTTAGCGTCAACGCTGGGATGACAGAGAGATCGTTTTTTGGGCTGTAATAGGCGACGTTTTGCCGACTATTTTGGCTGCCACTCAATGCCGGGGTAAAATCGATTACGACTCTCGGTGCAGTCCATAGTCGTTCTTTACCTGAGAGCTGATATTCAATGCGGTGGTTTCCATCAGAAAAGTGAGTCGGGTTCAGTGAGAAGTGGTATTCACGTCGTTCATTTTGCCGCCATTCAAGCCCTAAGCCCGCATCATCGGCGGTAACGTGATTGGCGCGCGCACGTAAGGGAGCCTGAGTTGAGAAACGTGCTACGTGGCCGGTGATACGCCAGTGGTCATCGACGTCGTGCCAGCCCGCTAGCTGAAAGCCAGTATGCGTTCCTCCGGAAACCTGTTGATGATTAACCTCCATTTCCGCCTGATAGTCTCGTTCGCGCCATTCGACACCGATTGAAGGGGTCGAGGCATGTTTTTTGCCCTCTTCGAAATGGCTCTGTTCGAATTGATAGCCACTAAAAAGTCGGAAGTTGGTCGCGATTGGCGGAGTATAGAGTCGACTTGACGTGGCGACGTCTCGACTTCCCGTTACCGGGCTATTGGAGTGGAGGCTGTGATTTACCCCTACTTGCAGCTCCCAACTATGATGAATGCTACGAAACGCCTCTAATTCTTGGATAACCGGTGAACTCGCCGAACGGGCAACAAGATCGTCCGTTAATAGGTCCATTTGCTGCCACTCTTGCAGATTACCCGCAACATACGCTTGCTCTGTTTCTAATGAAATATCATCGGGCATAAGACTTTCAGCACGCTTGAGTATTCTCTCAGCCTGGCGATCAGCTCCCCGTGCAGAAAGTATCCTGGCATATTGAATAGCAAGCCCCTGATTACCTGCGGCACTGGTGGCTAATCGCTGACTTAACTGCTGTGCCCCAATAAGATCTTGAGTATCAACGAGGTAATCAATCTTCAAAGACTGTAAGTTAAGCCAACTATCATTAGGTTGTTGCAGTGGCAATCCCCATACCTGAGTTTTCCACGGGGTATGCGCCGCGCGCGCGGCTAACGCTTCTCCGGCCAAGTGATACTGACCGCTTTCCAAAAGTGCGTAAAACTTGGTTGAAAAACGATCATCATCTTGCTGCATTATGGGAACCGGAATCGACGATAATATAGTTAATGCTTGACGTGGTTGCTTACGAGCCAATAATGCCGTCGCGATCCAAGGTTTGACGTAGTCAGGTAACGGTGCCCTAGCCTCCCGCAATCGATGATATTCTTCAATGACTTGACTATAGTCTTCACGCGCGACCAACGCCCCTAAGCGGTCATAACGTAAACGCTGTAACGAGAGTTGGGCATCGGCTACCCCTTGCCACGCTGTGCTGAGTTGACGATAAAGGGCTAATGCCCGGTCAGCAGTATCAAAGCGGGTTCGCAAATCGTCGGTCTGGATTAGTGCATTGCGGACTAGCTCCGCAGCGCTATCAAGTTGAATTTCTCTTAATCTTTGCGTGGGCAGTGATAACGTGTGCGCGGCCTGTAACGCGGGCCGGGAAAGACGATTTATCGCATAAAGTTCGCTAAGTTGCCGCTGTATACGTTGATCATCAGGATCACGTTGCTCTGCCTGAGTCAGTAACAGTAAAGCCTCTGCGTTTTTTCGTTCACGTATACGCAGATAAGCTAATGTTAATCGGTAGTCAGTTGTTTTCCTTAAATGATTAATCTGCTCTGCTGTTTCACCGGCTGCGGCGAATTGCCCAGCATCGGCTTCCGTCATGGAGAGCGCAGAAAGATAATCGATCTCATTAGGGGCACGCTTAAGCGCTTGCTGCCAATATGCAATGGCCTTGGGCCAGTGGTGCAAATTACGCTCTGCCGACGCCACTGCAGCAAAGGCTCTGGCCGGAAGCGCCGCCTGTGTGCCATACCGCTGCCATACCAAAAGTACCGTATCATTATCTTGTTGCCAGCTCGCGACCTGTAACCAATCCGCAATCTGACTACTGCACAGTGGATGGCGCTGCGATTCATCGACAAAATAGCTCATCAACTCGGCAGTGTCTCCATCCCGCGCTCGCAAGATCAGCTCGTCGTAAGACGTTGCCTTGGCATCCGCGAGTAAAAGGAGCGGAAGCGAGCATAATAGTGCTGGCCAACGCCGAGGCAATATGCCGGCTGTCAATACAGTGAGGTTTCTCATCCTTGCCCTTTCATTATTTCTGTAAGTACCGTTCAGAAAATGTATAAAGTCCTATTTGAGGCACTTTACTGAGCAGAAAGAGTCCATCACAAAACAAATACCAATCAAATAGATGTTATTGATTGTCAAAATCTATTGATTAACTCTGTATGGGTTTTTAATTTCATAAAAACAGATGGTTAGAGACTGAACAATCAATTAACCGGCAGCAAAGTATTGCTAAAAGAGAGTGAAGGATGGTGGAAAATTAAGACGGGTCTGATTCGAGGGTATATTGAACAGCTTTATACGCTGGGGAGTCAGTGAAATAACTTTTTTAATAGGGAAAATTGAACAACTCTAACGCAGCGTTTCTATTCCTCAACATTGTCAAAGAAAAACCTTAAGGGTCTTGGCCGGGGATTCGATGATCCGGTCAGAAATGTGTGATCGACTGTAAAGTCACAATAACTCGGCATATCGACACAGCACTCTGATCGTTATGATTATCTGATCTGTAGGTGAAATTTTTGCGTAATGGTAGCTGAAGTGAATAACTTCAATAAACATCGATAGTTTAACAGCCCAATTGCCTGAATTGTAATAGAGTAAACCTCGGCGTTTCAGAGGATTAGCGTTCTGGGAAGGGACGTAAAGCGTTATATCGATTTATCACGGAGGATATCATGACAACAAAATCATTTAGGTTTTCGACTTTAGGTTATTTGGCTCTCGAAGGGGTCAGAGCTTTACATGCATCTTATACTTTGCTTCTGAATGTAACGGAAAGCGATGGTAAAGAAGGGAAAAAACTATTTTTATCTGCATCGATGTTATGTAACGCAGCCAGAGCTTATGGTTCAGGCGTAATTAAACCTTGGTGCACAGTTGAAAATAATATCGACAATAAAAAGTACGTTTTAGATTCAAAGGATAAAGCTTTTGCTCTCATGCAGAATGAAATTCTTATTGGAGGTACTCAATTCACTCTTAAAGCGAGCAAAAACATCCAGCCCGTATTAAAAATAGAAACAGGATATTTTTTAAACACAGGATATACCGGTTCGCTAGCGCCAATCCCCAAGAAAGCAACACATTATATTTCACTGAATAAATTCAAGCAGGTTTAATATGAAAATAATATTATACCCTTTCAGAGTCATGGCACTGTTTTTTCTTCTATGCAGCGATACAAATTCCTATCCCCAACCTCTTTCAATCAAAAACAGTCCTACCTCTGAGGTAGCAGATTTAGTGGAAAAACTGGTTATGGCGGATTCCAAGCAGAGTACTGAAATCCTCACAAAAATTAACACGATCCGAAATAAGCACCCCGAAAATACCGACATTTTATTAATGTATGCTCATAGTCTGATCGGCGAAAAACGCTATAGAGAGGGAATTGACACCCTTAAGATCCTCTATGAAAAAAAACCCATGCGTACCTATTTACTGACACAATGCTTGTTAAAAGAAAGATTAGGAGGCAAGGAAAGAAGCTGCTACGACGATATTGTACAGCTTTCTGAAAAAAAGAATTTGATCGATTCAGATTATATCACTGCCCTGTTCTTTACCGACATGGAAAAATTTAAAACCGTAAAACAACAACTCATCAAAGAACATAGATTCAAAGAGAGTGATTTTTTTGTATTCACTTTGGGTAAAGAAAAAATGCTGCATGAGTTTTTTCCATAGATCGCTTCCAAGGGATAATTGCCTCGGAATTTCTGTCATGCTGCTTTACATGCGGAAAACATCCGCGGCTCCCTAAACCTACCACCGAGATTCAACCTGTGCCTTACCACCGGCATCAGCGATTTCAGACAGGTTATTTTTGGTTGTCATAAAATCAGAGTCTTAGGGTGCAGCGGTAATTTTTATGACCGGACTAACGCTTTTAGCCAAAACTTAGCCAATCACGCTTAGGGTTACCGTTGCTTCGTCGGCCGCGATAAGCTGTTCCTGAGCAGTCACACTGACTATCGTGCTATCAGTCAGTTATTACCCGCCTATCAAGTTCAGCAGTGACGCTGGCGATATTATTCGTACAGCCCGTCAACGTTAATGTTCAGTGAGGGAAGCTTTAGTAAGATAGTGGTTGGCGAGGGTGAAATTTATGCTGTGCGTGTCGCGTAGTGCCAGATTTTTTCCGTCTAGGACGGTGAGTAGTCAAGGGAGAAGAGTAGATGGTGTCCCCTGCAGGAATCGAACCTGCAACTAGCCCTTAGGAGGGGCTCGTTATATCCATTTAACTAAGGAGACCTTGCACGTAAGTCTTTCACTTCGTGTAAGAATGGTAATGATACCGCGTTTGTTGGCTTTCTATCAATCATTGACGCAGCCATTTTTACCGCAAGCTTATGCATGGTTATAAAATAGACTCCTAATGTTTACTTCGTAACCAAAAAACGGAGTGTTAATGCATAACACATTAACTCCTCCGTTATCGCGTTAAACAACGAGGTACGAACTAGCGATTATTAGCTTTATACCCTTTCAATATATCTGCATAAAGGGTATTAACCATCTCACCCGCTTGGGCGGCCGTTTTTCCTGCAAAAATCCCAGCTCTGATCAGTTCTACAATTAACTGTTGGGCTGCGGCATGGACATCGGTGATGGGATTGATCATCTCTGACATATTAACTCCTTTTAATAAGATGAGGAGTGAATACACTAATACGTTTTCTATAAAGTAAATAGCACTAAAAATATATTTATACCTATCATTAGCGTTAAATCACAATATAAAAATAATATAGATAAATTTCAGAAAGTTGATACTAAATAATTTTATAAAGTAATAAACCTATTGATAATATTTTTATGCGAATTATTTTCAATTAATGAGTACGCTAGCACAATAATGCAAAATTTACGGCAATAATGGCATGTTACGCCAAGCCACTGCCCCTGTATAATTGTCATTGAGGATAGAAGAACATAGTTTATGTTACTGTCGCCGACAGCGCTCGGAGCATTTTTTTACCTCATCCCAACATTTTTCCCATTTCTTTCGCCAGCTAAAGGGACGACCGCAGACTGTACAAATTTTTGTTGGACGCTCACTTTTCTTCATAAAAAGACCTCTATCAGTTTGAAATCCTGCCATTCTCGTCGAGAGTGGATGTGTAACTTAATCCTAGGCCCGATATAGGGGGGAGATAGCATTATTCTGCAGTGCTAAGGATAAAGTTAATAACACTTATAGCGTAACGATATAATGAATACCGTTTACCAAAATGACTTATTGTGTAATAGTCACTGACTAAAAGGAAAATAGCATTAATAATCTGACTCAACGAAGGGTTATTCTATGAGCACTAAAAGCACGCTTAATGCACTTGTCGGTCAAGCGACCATAGCGTTACTTAGTATCAATAATACACTCACCAAAGATGACCTTTTACTTTACCTCTCTCAACAACGGGATAGCTTATATCTAAACCATTCTGATTTCTACACTATCAGCAATGTACTAAACCGAGTTGATCAGCATTAACATGCTGTCGTCACTATTGCGATAATTACCGCAATGGAGCCATTTACTATTTTCGATAAATAAATGGCTCGATTATCGGCTAACTCAGTGCTTCACCAAAATACTCGCTGGCGAGCTTGGACATCATAATCGTATCTTGATAGCGGCCATTTTTAAATGCGGCTTGTCGTTGAGTGCCTTCCACAATGAACCCTAAATGCTGATACAGAGCAATTGCGGGTTGATTATCGGCGAAGACGCTGAGCTCAACGCGCTGCGCAGCTAACCAATTGAAAGCATAATCTAAACCGAAATTGATTAACTGACGTGCAATACCACGGCGAGCATAATCGCTATCAACGGTAATGCCAAAAGAAACAACATGCCTCAGTCGAACGATTTTTTCTGTAAATAAAGTAATATTTCCTACCACCACCCCGTTGAGCTCTGCAACGAACCCAATATGCCCAACATTAGGGTAGTTAATGATTTTCTGTTCCCAAAGCTCTACGGAAGGGCAAGGTAGCTGTAAGGTATTTTGCTGAGTAGCGGGTTGACCGTAAATCTCGGCCAGGCGTGAAGCATCTTCTCGAGTGACAGCACGAATCTTAACGCTCATGATTGATCCTCAAAAGAAAATATAACCTATATCAGAGCATTAAGTACCGTACAAGAATGATTAGCATCACTGCTCAAAGTAAACAGGGCTAATCATACGCCTCTTTGCCAATAAACTTGACTGGATTATCGACCGTTAGGGGTTTCAGGATCGATCTCGTAAGCTTTTTGAACCAGCGGATGACGCGAGGCTTCGATCGTAACTTCGCGGGTCCATACTTCTTTCATCTGTTGCTGAGTCCCCTCGATAATCTCAGCTGGCACAACGTTACGGTACTGAGAAATCTCACCGGTGACCACTCGCGCAATGACATCGGATACTTGGAAAGGATGAAACTGTTCATGAGGAAAAGCAATTTCCTCATAATCAAACACTGTATCGATTTTGTCCTCTGGCCACCAATGAGCCCAGGCTTCAAACATTCTGTCGTTGAAGCCGGTGAGGATGGGTCCAGGGTTGACCGTAGCAACTTGCACGCCAAATTCTTGCAACTCGCTGTTGAGTGCCTCAGCGAATCCTTCTAAAGCATGTTTGGATGCTGAGTAGGCGCCGGCAAAAGGATCCGTAGTGATACCCGCTACTGAGGAGATGAAAACTATTTTCCCCTGTTTTTTCTCAATGAATTGGCGAGCAAAGTGTTGTGTGAGCAATATTGTGCCAAACACATTGACTTCAAATTGCCGACGCAGCTTGTCTTCCGGTAAATCGACGACGGCACCGCCTTCCGAGATCCCAGCATTATTGACTAAGACATCGATTGACCATTGCGCTGCACGGAGCCGATCGTTCTCATCGCTAATATCAAGTTTCTCTACTTGCAGGGTTAATCCCAACGAACTCGCCTCATTTTTCAGAGGTTGGACCTGAGCAACAATTTCGGTGGTCGCGATAACATCGTAACCTTGCTTTGCCAACAGAAAGGCACTTTCTCGGCCAAATCCACTACCCGCTCCGGTGATTAAGACAGTTTTCTTGCTCATGACATCTCCTAAAGGTAAGTTCGGCACGATCCGTGCTAAGCGATAATCGTCGTTCGATATTCAGGTACCGTTAAGGCTAGATGACGCTCGACTAATACGCAACTTGCCGCACAAAGTGACTTTGTCAGCTACACTTTGAGGATGGCAAAATATCAGTTCAATGATTCTGACTAATTTTTGATACTTATCACCAAAATGGGAAAAGAGATGAAAATAAAAAGCTATGCTGCTCCTGCTGCCGGTAAACCATTAGAGCTCTATGAATACGATGCGGCACCACTCGGTGAAGAAGAAGTCGAAGTTACAGTTGATTATTGCGGTCTGTGTCACTCAGATTTATCGATGATCGATAACGAATGGGGCATATCGAGCTACCCACTGATTGCGGGTCACGAAGTATCTGGCCGTGTCTCAGCCTTGGGCGAAAGTGCAAAAAATAAAGGCCTAAAAATTGGCCAAGCGGTCGGTATTGGTTGGTCTGCGAAAAGCTGTTTACATTGCGATGCTTGTATTCGCGGTAATCACTCAAACTGTGAATCGGGTACAACCCCCACTATTCTAAACCGTGGTGGCTTCGCCGAAAAAATTCGCGCAGATTGGCAATGGGTAATCCCTTTACCTGAGGCGTTAGATCCTACCCTCGCAGGCCCATTACTCTGTGGCGGGATTACCGTGTTCAAACCCTTGCTCATGAGTCAAATTAATGCGATGAGCCGTGTCGGTGTAATCGGTATTGGCGGATTAGGCCACCTTGCCGTCAAATTACTGAAAGCGCTAGGTGCCGAAGTTGTCGCTTTCAGCTCAAACCCAAGTAAGAAAGACTCTATCCTCGAATTAGGCGCTGATGAAGTCGTCAATAGCCGCGATGCCGAAGCCTTAAAGGCCCAAGCTGGACATTTTGACCTCATTATCAGTACCGTAGCTGTAGATTTAGATTGGAAACCTTATTTTGATGCGCTAGCACCTGAAGGAAAATTCCACACCGTCGGTGCTGTGATGAAACCTATCGAGGTTGCGGCCTTTGACCTGATTGCAGGCGATAAATCAATTGGCGGCTCCTCAACCGGTTCACCTGGGGAATTACGTTCATTGCTGAAACTGGCAGCACGTAAAAAAATTACACCTAAGATTGAAACCTTCCCAATGTCTAAGATCAATGATGCATTAGAGCATTTGCGTGCGGGTAAAGCGAACTTCCGTGTTGTACTAAAAGCAGATTTCTAATCTTAATGACGGGGAGGCTCCCTCCTCGTCTTCTTTTTTCACCTATTGAGTTTCGCCCTCTCACCCTCTTCAATTAAATTTTCTTTTTCTGAGCATAAGTTACTTGAATTTTACCTCACTTATGTCCACATTAGCCTGTGTCCTTAACTCTTTGCTAGTGGTAGATGACTGTGAAAATTGAGCCGATTACTCTTGAACAATGTTTAGATCTCCGCCAACACGTTTTATGGCCGGACCGCCCTCGTGAATCGTTGCGTCTTGCTGAAGATAACGATGATACGGCACGACATTTCGGCTTATTCGTTCAGGATAAGTTAATCAGCTGTGTTTCATTATTTACGACCAATAACGACTGTTGGGTTATTCGTAAATTCGCCACACTAGAAGAATATCAGTCTCGCGGCTATGGTACTCAGTTACTGCAGCAGACTTTGGCGATTGTTGACCAAGCGGGAATAAAAAAAGTCAACCTTGATAGCCGTCGTACTGCTATCCGTTTCTATCAGAAATCGGGCTTTCAGATCTGCAGCGAGCCGTTTATTAAAGACGGTGTAGAATTTGTTAAAATGCAGCGCTATACCGATTTAAGTTTACAATAAAAAAAAGGGCTCATAGTGTGAGCCCTTTATTCAGCGAGTCATCCCTGCACTGTGCATCAGTAGCCAAAGGATAACCGCTACCACACCCAGTGCGGCAATACTGCCTATCCAGATCAGCAATAACCAACGAAGCTGACCTAGCTTGCTAGAGGGCTTAGCACCCTCCGACATTGGTACTGGACGTTTAGCCGCCAACTCAGTGATACCCTTCATCTTCAGAAATTTTCCCACGGAAGACGTAATAACTCCAGAAGGTGTACATCAAAATAACTGGGATAATCAGTAATCCCCCCACTAGCATAAAGCCTTGACTTTGTGGTGGCGACGCGGCCTGCCAAATGGAGATAGACGGTGGGATAATATTCGGCCACAAGCTAATACCCAGTCCGGTAAAGCCAAGGAAAATTAACCCCAAGGTTAAAAGGAAAGGTGCATAATCCGCGCGACGTTTCACTGCCTTCAAGATCCCTAACCCGCAAATGATCACTAGAACAGGTACTGGCAAGAACCAATAAAGATTCGGGCGAGTAAACCAACGCTCAGAAATGGCATTATGCGCCAACGGAGTCCAGATACTAATGATCGCGATAACAATCAATAGCGCAATAGTCAGTGGCTTGGTCAACTGTGACATTTTATCGTGCAAAGCATGCTGCGTTTTCATGATCAGCCAGCTACTGCCTAGTAACGCATAGGCTAATACCAATCCAACACCGCAGAACAACGGGAACGGCGATAACCAGCCCATCACATCACCGGTAAAGACGCGACCTGTCACCTGAATACCATTGAGAATGGTACCGACTGAAATACCTTGCATAAAAGTCGCAAGGAAAGAGCCGCCAATAAAGGCTTTATCCCAGAAAGGACGGTGATGTTCTGTCGCTTTAAAACGGAACTCGAACGCCACACCGCGGAAAATTAATCCGAATAACATTAGTGTAATAGGGATCGATAAAGCGTCAGCAATCACGGCATACGCAAGCGGGAATGCACCGTAAAGTGCAGCGCCCCCCAGGATGAGCCACGTTTCATTACCATCCCACACGGGCGCGACAGTATTGACCATCATGTCACGTTCAACAGGGTCTTTGATAAAAGGAAAGATTAAGCCAATCCCCAAGTCAAAACCATCCATCACGATATACATCAAGATGGCAAAAATGATGATGGTGAACCAAATAATTGAGAGATCGATACCCATGTTATTTTTTCTCCTCTGGTTTGTTAGAGGCGTCTACGGCAGAGAGTGGGCGAGCCGGCGTGTGGTGTTGACCTGGACCACCATGGATCTCTTCTCTTCCCTCGCCTTCGACCGGGCCTTTTTTGATTAAGCGAATCAAATACACATACCCAATGCCGAATACCGATGCGTAGACGACGATAAAGGCAATCAAGCTAAAGGTCATTTGTAATGCACTGTGAGGAGAAACGGCATCACGCGTACGTAACACACCGTAAACAACCCAAGGCTGACGCCCAATTTCAGTCGTGAACCAACCGGCTAACATCGCTAACAAACCAGAAGGTCCCATTAGCAAAGTGAACCACAAGAATGGACGAGAATCATAAAGGCGCTTTTTATAACGCATCCATAGGCTGGCGACTCCCAGCAGGATCATCAGCATGCCCAACCCAGCCATCACACGGAATGACCAGAAAACAATCGTCGAGTTAGGACGATCCTCTTTCGGGAAGGTTTTCAATGCAGGCACTTGCTTATCGAGGCTATGCGTCAGAATTAAACTCCCTAAATAAGGGATTTCCAGCGCATATTTGGTTTTTTCCTGTTGCATATCTGGCACACCAAACAGGATCAACGGAGTCGGCTCACCCGGAGGGTTTTCCCAGTGACCTTCAATCGCGGCAATTTTCGCTGGTTGATGTTCAAGTGTATTCAGGCCGTGTGCATCACCTAGGAATGCTTGGATAGCTGAAACGATCAAAGCCATCCATAATGACATGGATAACATTTTCTTGATGGCAGGCGTTTTATTTCCACGCAGTAGATGCCAAGCCGCTGAAGCCCCAACGAAAAACGCTGTCGCCAAGAAAGCGGCGGTACTCATATGCAGCAATCGGAACGGGAATGAGGGGTTAAAGACGATTTGCATCCAACTTTCAGGTATCACTACACCGTTTTGGATACTGAATCCTTGCGGCGTTTGCATCCAGCTGTTGGAGGCTAGGATCCAGAAGGTCGACAGAATGGTACCCAATGCCACCATACAGGTTGCGAAGAAGTGCAAGCCGGGCCCTACGCGATTCCATCCAAATAGCATTACCCCAAGGAAGCCAGCTTCCAAGAAGAATGCGGTCAGCACTTCATAGGTCAACAGGGGACCCGTGATGCTTCCTGCTACTTGGGAGAATCCGCTCCAGTTAGTCCCAAATTCATAGGCCATTACTAGCCCAGAAACGACACCCATACCGAAGTTAACCGCGAACGCTTTTATCCAAAAATGGTACAAATCGCGATAGGTTTCGTTTTTCGTTTTTAACCACAATCCTTCTAGCACGGCGAGGAAACTCGCTAGCCCGATCGTGATCGCCGGAAACAAAATATGGAAAGATACAGTAAACGCAAACTGTAATCTTGCCAGATGAAATGCATCAAGCCCGAACATTGCCACCTCTTACATTACAATTAAAAGACAATTAATGATAAAACTTAACAGACAGTAAAATCATTTAACACATTGATTTTATCAAACTATTCTACGCTTATCGCCTGATATGAACAGAATTAATCATAATAATTTAAGAGTTTTTAGTGGACCAACTGTTACCTAAAGATGTGCAGTAAATGGAAAGTAATTAAAGTGTAGCGGGAAAGAAGGAAAATAAAAGTAAGGGGAAATACAGTGTTAGTTAAGTGTGAATAATCTCAACAATTAGCCAGCGAAGCGCTGGCTAGCATCCTTAATTTTTGATCTTATAGTTGCATTGGAACCAACGTGTCGTGTAACCAGGCAGTGAGCCAGCTTCCTCTGGTAAAGGATCCACTTTATCAAAACCTTGTTGAGCACAACGTTGTATAATGTAGGCGTTAAGAGCAGCGTGATCGAGCTTATGAGATTGATAACGGACTTGATAAGTATGAGCAACCTTATCATGGTCAATCTCGGTAAAGCCTCCTGGCTGTTGCTTCGTACACCCGGCTATAAGGGAACATACACTGACGACTATTCCGACCAAAAGTGCCCTATTCTTCAACATGCAAGCCATCCATAATGAGTGCAAACCTGAGATCTCGCTACTATAACCGAGATAATGGCATCCAATACCCTGTTATAGGGGCCTGAAGTTCATTATCAGTAAATTCTTAATAATTATCAGCCGACGACCATCTGTCGAATGAGGTTCGCGGCCTCGGGCTGCGGAAGTTTTAAAATCGTGCGGTAAAGGTCTATTGACATTACACAAAGCTTCTGGTGATCTGTCGCTAAATCTTCCGGTTGATTAAGTTGCTGTAATTGATTACCCCAGTGTGGATAAAGCCTCTTCACTACCTCGTTCAGCGCATTATGCGCGGCCTTGATATCGCGTGTTCGATCACTGCCTAGGCTATGAAGGAAAAGTTGTTCTAAAGCTTGTTGATCAGCTTGATTCATTTGAGAACTCAAGAGGGTACCAATATTTACGCCACCTGAGACCTGCGGATAAAGAAAACGGTAACAACTTTCTGCCGAGACCGAATTTAATGCCTGCATCTCTTGCACTGCGACAGCAATGTAATCCGTTACCGCACGGTCATCTGCCTTAACAATTCTGAGATTCACTAATTCAGTTAGCTGGCCACGTACTTCGCCAATCGCTTGTTGCTGACTATGCCCTGCTGCTAATGAATGGAGAAAAGACTCTCTCACTTCTTGCCATAGCTGCGGCTCTTGCTGTTTAAGTAAACGATAGCCTGGTAATGCGGCGAATTGGGCTAAAGCCTGTTGCTGCGCAAGCTGGTACGAATCCGTTGAACGAGAGTGTAAACGATAACCAATAGCACCTAAGATAATGGTAATGACAATAAAAGTCGCTTTACGCACAAATAATATCCGTTAATTTCACTACTCTGTCTAATCTTCACTATAACAATGAGTCAAAGAGGGAGCAGTGGGTAATTAGAAGCATTGGACGAGAAAGATAATCTGGATCATAACCCAGTCCTCAATCTGTAGAATATAGCTAATTTTATCGGGAGAATAAGCCTGAAATTGTTAATTTTCTCTTCTAACCGCGGAAAATGAGCCACTAGCTATCGCTCAGCCCAGCGCGTAAATCAATTAACACCGGACAGCTTGCGGTTTCGAGCACTTCAGCGCTAACAGAGCCTTTAAACAGTCGGTTAAAGAGAGATAGATGCCGGCGTCCCATAATAATCATGGAAGCGGAAAGCTTATTTGCTTGCTCAACAATGACTGCTGCCGGTTCCCCACGACAGAGAAGGCCCCACGCGAGGATACCAGATTGCTGAAAAGGAACTAATGCAGCTCGAACGGCGGTCTCAGCACAGTTTAAAGGATCTTTAGGCTGACCATACTGTTGGACGACTTGGTCAATCGCGCATTCAATATTCATCACCTCTCCCTCGACGCCACCCTCAGTGGGTAGGCAGCAAAGTACCACCACAGACGCATTACGTAGAAGGGCTTCTTGTAACGTTAATTGACCGATCGTAGCGGAAAGATTGTTCTGGTGATCGATAGCCATTATCACTGTGTTCATCACATTATCCCTGAGTCGAAGATATTTTTACTCTACTGCCTTTTTAAATACTCTCTCAAGTTATTTAATCAAAAAAAATGTGCTGAGATTTAGCCATATCATGTCAGTGCGGCGTCAATGATGTTAATTATCAGTAAGGAAATATTTCTTTTTACGTTAAATCAACGTACATTATGCGGGATCAAAATCGTGATATGCATCACGTAGTACGATTACGATAAGCTGTAACCAAGGTATTCAGCGTAATAAAATGATAATAGAGGATATCTTATGAAGTATGCACTGATGGGAATTTCGTTTTTTGTTGTACTGTGGCTAGCGACTTTCGTTCTACTGCTCAAATAATAACAGGGCGTAAGCCCTGTTAAGCTCTCGGTTTACAATATCGAACCGAGAGTTTGGCGTATATGCGCCCCTGCCCCAAGTAAACCAGGCTGTTCATGGGTGATCATGTAAACAGGAATATCCTTTACATAATCACGAAAACGCCCTTTGTCCTCGAAAGCTGCGCGAAAGCCTGACGCCTTAAAGAACTCAAGGAAACGTGGGACAATACCGCCGGCAATATAAACACCACCGAAGGTTCCCAAGGTTAACGCTAAGTTGCCACCAAAGCGGCCCATAATGACACAGAATAGAGAAAGTGCACGGCGACAGTCGATACAGCTATCTTCTAACGCACGTTCACTCACTTCGCGAGGTTTTAGTTCCGCTGGCTCACGATTGTCGGCCTTAACGATACCGCGATAGAGATTCACTAATCCTGCACCAGATAATACGCGCTCAGCTGAAACATGCCCCATCTCTTCGCGTAAGACTTCAAGTATTTGGTCTTCTTCTTCACTGTTCGGCGCGAAGTCAACGTGCCCGCCTTCTCCAGGCAAAGGGACCCAACGCTTATCTACGTGCACTAAATGGCTAACGCCGAGACCGGTACCCGCCCCATAAATAGCAATAGGTTTATCGGCGACAGGTTCTTCCCCACCAAATTTTAATACGTCGTTCTCCCCTAACATCGGGATAGCCATTGAAACTGCAGTGAAGTCATTAATCACTTCGAAATGTTCGAAGTGTAAGTTTTCTTTCATAGCTTGGATCGAGAAAGCCCAAGGGTGGTTAGTCATTGCAATCCAATCACCTTTAACCGGACAAGCAATAGCGATACAGGCATCAACAACGTCGATGTGTTGTTGATCTAAATAGTGCCGAATCACCGCTTCAAGGCTCGGGTAGTCTGATGTTGGAAAAGTATCAATCTGCGATATTAATCCGTTAGCCACATCACAAAGTGCTAACCGTGCATTGGTGCCACCCACATCACCGACTAATGCATATTTAGTCATTATTTTTAATGCTCCACTCGGGATAAATCATCTTAAGTCGTCAAACAACCTAAGCTAAGTTTCAATGAGCTCCGTTACGCCTACGCCAAACAAGCGCAGGCCAGTTAACTCAATAAAAGGTTAAGAGGACAATTATTCTTATAATCCAATCAAGTCGCCGAATAATAATCCCAAATTAAGCGAAACAACAATCAGAATGATCCCCCATGCCGCTAGCTTTATCCAGCGGGTATTGACCAGATCACCCATAATTTCGGTTCGGTTAGTAAACATCAACAATGGTATCAGAGCAAGTGCAATCCCAAAACTTAAGACAACCTGACTCAATACCAGTATTTTCGTTGCGTCCATACCCGCCAAGATGACGACAAAGGAAGGCAGCATGGTGATAGTACGGCGTAGCCACAATGGAATACTAAAATGGACAAAGCCCTGCATCACCACCTGCCCCGCCAAAGTCCCTACCACGGTTGAGGAAAGCCCTGCAACCACTAAGCTTAAGCCAAACACCACAGTGGCAGCATTACCTAGCAAAGGTTTTAATGTCATATAGGCTTGATCGAGTTCACTTATCCCAGTATGACCATTGAAGTGGAACACGGCAGCTGCGGTCGCCATCATCGCTAAATTCACAAAACCTGCGATAGTCATCGCAATCGCAACGTCCAGTTTTGTCGAGGCATAACGTTGCGCTTTATTTTTATCGTCACCACGTTGCGTCAACGCAGAGTGAAGATAGATCACGTGCGGCATAATAGTTGCCCCAAGCACCCCTGCAGCGAGATAAAGTGCATTGGTATCAGGTAATTTGGGCACCGCCATTCCCACCAGCAATCCACGTGGATTAGGCTGTGAGAAGAATAATTCAGCAATATAAGCGCCAGCAACGAAAAGCAGCATCAGCCCAATTAACCATTCCAGCGGCTTTGGACCACGGCTTTGTAGCATTAAGATCAGGAAGGTTACCACCCCGGTAATCACTGCCCCTTCAAGAAGACTTATACCGAATAACAGTTTAAACCCTAGTGCGGCACCAATAAACTCAGCCAGATCCGTTGCCATCGCAATGATCTCTGCCTGTACCCAATAGAACCAGACTAAAGGCTTAGGGAAGCGGTCGCGAATATGCTCGGCGAGGTTTTTCCCCGTCGCAATGCCTAACTTTGCTGAGAGCAATTGGATCAACATGGCCATGATATTGGCCCATACGACTACCCATAACAGCTGATAACCATAACTGGCGCCAGCTTGGATATTGGTCGCAAAGTTGCCGGGATCGATATAGCCGATAGCCGCAATAAAAGCCGGACCTAATAACGACATTTTAGCTTTGCGTTGAGTCATAAAAGGTATTGTCGTTTTCTGGCGACTAGACATAAATGAATCCTGTTTAACATGATGTCCAACTTTAGGCGATCCCCTTAGTGAAAAGAAATCGGTATAAGTAATCACTCTGATAGCAATCGCTACAAAGTATAGCCTTTGCTATACCTTGTAATAAGGTACCTGTTCATTTGCTCATCAGCAACAGTTTTATTACTTGATCTCACTGAAGATCGCTTCCCTATAACCTAACATCCCTTTATCGATAACAAATCGATCTTTCCCACGACAACTAGCAAAAAAATATGAGATCTAATGCTTATAATAAGTAACTTTACTCGTTTTTACTTTCACTCTCCCCTAGAATAGCGCCCTACGACCTATCCCTTTAGTTTTAAGGCACTATGCATGTCACAAGCACTTCATTTTTTACTCGCTCTGATAGTTATAGCCGTTCTAGCGTTGATTGTTAGCAAAGACCGTAAAAGTATAGCTTACCGCTATATTTTGCAGCTTTTAGTGGTCGAACTGGTATTAGCATGGTTTTTCCTCAACTCCAACGTGGGATTGGGTGTGGTCCAAGGCTTCTCAAACTTCTTCACCATGCTTCTTAAATATGCAGCAGAAGGCACAAATTTCGTGTTCGGCGGCTTAAACGATAAGGGAATGGCGTTCTTTTTCTTGAATGTGTTGTGTCCGATAGTCTTTATCTCTGCCCTGATCGGTATTTTGCAGCATTTCAAAATCCTACCGATTATCATCCGTTTTATCGGGACAGTGCTCTCGAAAATTAACGGTATGGGGAAACTCGAATCCTTTAACGCCGTTAGCTCACTTATTTTAGGTCAATCTGAAAATTTCATCGCTTATAAAGATATTCTCGGCAAGATGTCTGAGCGGCGGATGTACACCATGGCTGCAACCGCTATGTCGACTGTGTCGATGTCTATCGTGGGTGCCTACATGACCATGCTGCAACCTAAGTATGTTGTCGCGGCCTTGATCCTCAATATGTTCAGCACCTTCATTGTGTTATCGATTATTAACCCCTACTCGGCTAAACAAGAAGAAGACCTGTCGCTGAAGAACACTCATGAAGGGCAGAGTTTCTTCGAGATGCTCGGAGAATATATCCTTGCAGGCTTTAAAGTGGCGATGATCGTTGCGGCAATGCTGATTGGTTTCATCGCGCTTATTGCAGCGGTCAATGCCCTATTTACCGCTATTTTTGGTATTAGTTTCCAAAATATCCTCGGCTACATTTTCTATCCACTCGCTTGGGTCATTGGCGTGCCGAGCAATGAAGCGTTGCGCGTCGGCAGTATTATGGCGACGAAATTAATGTCAAATGAGTTTGTGGCAATGATCGACTTGCAAAAAATGGCCGGGCAGCTGTCACCACGCTCCGAGGGAATACTTTCCGTTTTCTTAGTCTCTTTCGCTAACTTTTCATCTATCGGTATTATTAGCGGGGCGATTAAGGGATTAAACGAGAAGCAAGGCAATGTTGTTTCAGGCTTCGGACTAAAACTCATCTACGGCTCAACCTTAGTCAGCTTACTCTCCGCAGCGATTGTCGGCTTAGTGCTCTAGCACTCTGCTCTTTACAAGCGGCTGAATAAGCCGCTTGTCTCCTCTCATGTGCTCGCGTAGAGCACCGCAAAACCGTACTGACCGAGCGCAAAAATAGTATGGGCAATCAGCATCATTAAAATTGAGTTAGCTTGATTCGGTATTTTTCTGCCGCAGAATCCCGCCCCCATCGCAGGCATAAACAGCGTCAGCCCTGCAATAGAGCTCAGCACTATTCCCACTAGAAAACGAGGCGGAAATGTCGGTGTGTGGATAAAGGGCACTCCCCAGCCGATCACGACTATTACCGCATAGACGATACCAACCAGATAGTGGAACGACCAGCCGCTGACTTTTTCAACTACCGAAGGCGGCCGATTATCTCCTTGGGTGGCGACCCACTCCCCTTGCCGCAGCCCTAATAGCCACCGGCCAACACTTCCCCAATCGGTGGGCGATATTCCCTTTAGCTTAAGGAGAATGAATCCCCACAGATCCAACACCAAGGTTGATCCAATGCCTACTACTAGACTAAAACAAATAAATGTATTCATTTCTACTCACTTAATCATTACTCATGACTTTAGCCTAGCATAGAGCGCATAATCCTTTCGCACTGAGCGTCTTTATCTGTTCAGTCCGCTTAATCAAAAGTAAAAAAAAGAGCCCATCAATGATGAGCTCTTGCAGAGTGAATAAAAATAATAGCGATTATGACGACTGATCGCTGTGCTGCTGTTCAGCCAATTTCGCTTTTAACGCCTCAGTTTCATCTTTCCCTTCGGCGATAAAGTCAGGATCAATCTGCTCAGCGTTATCTTGATTTTGTCGGCCTGAGAGTAAATTCCAGCAGGCGATAAACAACGCGGCAATTAACGGGCCAATCACAAATCCGTTAATCCCAAACAGTTCCATTCCGCCCAAGGTTGAGATCAATACCAAGTAGTCAGGCATTCTGGTCTCTTTGCCCACTAAGAGTGGACGCAGGAAGTTATCCACTAGCCCGACCACCACAACAAAGAAGGCGATTAAGAACAACCCTTTCCAAACCGGGCCTAAAACCAAGAAGTAGATCGCGACAGGCGCCCAGATTATCGCCGAACCCACGGCAGGGATTAGGGACAAGAAGGCCATCAATGCTCCCCAGAGCACACTCCCTTCGACGCCCAAGAACCAGAAGGCAATGCCGCCTAAAGCACCTTGAACGATAGCCACCACTACGGTGCCTTTAACAGTCGCTTTTGAGACTGCCGCAAACTTTAGGAGTAAGTGATGTTTAGCATGTTGTGTTAACGGAACAGCGTCTAAGAGTAGACTAACTAAGTATGAACCATCTTTTAAGGTAAAAAACAGTAGATAGAGCATAATGCCGAAGCCGACGGTGAAACTAAACGTTCCCTGGCCAATCATTAGCGCGCTGTTGGCAAGTGTGTGGCTGCCTTGCATAGCGAGTGCGGAGACTTTCTGCTGTAAGGTGTTAACATCGGTCAATCCGTAGCGTTCCAAGAAATTCTGAACGAAAGCTGGCATATGTTGGATTAGCTGAGTGATGTCCCCGGCAAAATTCCCTCGGTTTTGAGAGACACTTTGGTAAAGTTGGTTACCCTCGTACGCCAGCGACGTAGTGACAATGACTAATGGAATAAAGACAATCAGGCATATCACCAGCAGGGTAAGAAACGCAGCGAGCGCATTACGATCACCCAACCATGCTCTGATACGGGTTTTAAGCGGATAAAACAGCACCGCTAGGATAATTGCCCAAAAAATCGAAGAGTAATAGGCCTTAAGGACAAAGCAAAATGCAATCGTCGTTAATAACAGTAATAGAATGAAGAAACCTTCATTAATTCCCTTAAGCTTCATAGCGTAATCTCAATTGACAAATAAAAATTCAGATATGTGTCGTAAAGCCGTCAATGGCTTACCGCGTAATTATTGCTTAATAAGGAATAAATTTCACTTAACTAAAGAAATAAAAATCTAATAAGGGATTAAATCGAAGGAAAATCATTAAGAATTGGTGGAGATAAGCGGGATCGAACCGCTGACCTCTTGCATGCCATGCAAGCGCTCTCCCAGCTGAGCTATACCCCCACATCTAGGAATTTCATTGCACAAACTCGAGGAGTTTGGTGGAGCTAAGCGGGATCGAACCGCTGACCTCTTGCATGCCATGCAAGCGCTCTCCCAGCTGAGCTATAGCCCCTTCAATGAAGGTGTCAGTGTTACTGACGCCGGAATAATAGGTAACTGGCTGATAACTGTCAACGTCATTTTTTATATCCTCGTGCAATCGCTGAAAATTTCAGCAAAGTGCTACGAAAGCCATCACCCTCAAATTTTATTGACCTTTCCTAATTAATTAGCATTGATAATTAGAGAAAGTATGAGTGAACGCATAATCTGTATGATTAGCTCTTTTATTTTATTCCACTTCAAGTTATTTTCATAATTACGCGTTAACGTAAAACAATCAACTAGAAGGAACTGATTGTGAACAAGGAATGGATGACACCTGAAGAACTTGCACAGGAAACGGGCTACTCGCGTCAAACTATTAATAAGTGGATTAAACGTGAAGGATGGACCACCGTTGCTAAACCCGGTGTACAAGGGGGTAAGGCACGATTAGTGCACATTGACCAACAGGTCACTGAGTTTTTGAAATCAGTGCGCCATGCGGCTGAACCACGAAGTCACTATACGGTTCGTAAAGATCAACTCACCCAGATTTTGCTGAGTTCAGTCCAGCAAATGAGCCCTGATGAAAAAGCGCAGCTTACCTCTCTTCTATTACGAGAAGGTATTAGTGGTATTCTGGATCGATTAGGCATCACTTCGTAGGAAGTCCCGGCAGCCTAAACTGCCGGGGCTTAAAATACTACGCTTGGTTTTCGCGCTCACTAATAAAGGCGAGTGCTTGAGCAATTCTGTTAACACTACGTTGTTGACCAATTGCCTCAACCGTGACGTCTAAGGCAGGTGACTGCCCTGCTCCGGTCACGGCTACGCGTAACGGCATCCCCACTTTCCCCATACCCACTTCAAGCTCGGCAGCGGTTTGCTCGATAGCATTATGGATGGCTTCCGTCGTCCATTCGGTCAAGGCAGCTAATTTCGCTGAAATCAATTCAAGCGGCTGGCGAGCGACTGGGCGTAAGTGTTTCTTCGCCGCATCGGCATCAAACTCATTGAAGTCTTCGTAGAAATAACGACAGGTTTCCGCCATCTCTTTCAACGTTTTACAGCGATCACCTAATAACGTCACTAATTTAGCCAACTCTGGACCGGTGCGCGTATCGATCTGTTGCTGATCGATATGCCATTGAAGTTGTGTCGCCACATATTCAGGGGCCAACGTGGTAATGTAGTGATGGTTCAACCACAATAATTTTTCGGTGTTGAACGCACTGGCTGACTTACTCACTGCATCAAGCTGGAACAGCTGCACCATTTCATCGACAGAGAAAATTTCTTGGTCGCCATGTGCCCAGCCCATTCTCACGAGATAATTTAATAATGCTTCGGGTAAGAAGCCGTCGTCACGATATTGCATAACGCCGACAGCACCATGACGCTTGGAGAGTTTCTTACCATCATCACCTAAAATCATCGAGACGTGCGCATAAATAGGAACCTCTGCGCCAATCGCTTTCAAAATATTAATTTGACGCGGCGTGTTGTTGATATGGTCTTCCCCACGGATCACATGTGTAATTCCCATATCCCAATCATCAACGACTACGCAGAAGTTATAGGTGGGTGAGCCATCGGTACGGCGAATGATCAGATCGTCGAGTTCTTGGTTGCTGAATTCAATAGGTCCACGGATTTGATCGTCAAAAATGACCGACCCCTCTTGGGGGTTACGAAAACGTACGACATGAGGTTCATCAGGAGTATGACCATGTTCGGTATCTCGGCAACAACCGTCATAACGAGGCTTCTCACCCGCTTCCATTTGCTGTTCACGTAATGCGTCTAGACGCTCACGCGAGCAGTAACAGCGATAAGCGGTATCTGCTTCGAGCATCTGGTCAATCACTTGGTTATAGCGATCAAAACGTTTGGTTTGATAATAAGGACCCTCATCCCAATTTAGGCTTAACCAGTTCATCCCGTCCATAATGGCTTCGATAGCTTCCGGTGTGGAGCGTTCAAGATCGGTATCTTCGATACGCAGAACGAAGTCGCCTTGGTTATGGCGGGCGTATAGCCAAGAATAGAGAGCGGTGCGAGCGCCACCAACATGAAGGTAGCCTGTAGGGCTTGGTGCAAAACGTGTTTTGATTTTCATTTGAGGTTTGCCTTAACGTACATTGGGTAGAACACCCGATAAAACCTTGTGGAATCGTATTATTCTTCGCACAGTGTAACAGTTAGCGCTTTTTCCTCAATAATAAGGCATGACTAATTCTTACGGGGTGACGCAAATTATGTGGCTATTTTCGCCAAACTGCTCAAATGGCCGACAGAGTGGTGAAAATTAAACCGAACAGAAAATTAAGTGATAAAAAGCGTTGACTCAAAATCAACTATCCCTATAATGCGACTCCACACAGCGGGGGTGATTAGCTCAGTTGGTAGAGCATCTCCCTTACAAGGAGGGGGTCGGCGGTTCGAATCCGTCATCACCCACCACTTATTATTAGGTGGGCTCGCAGTGTAAGGTTATGAATTTGGGTGATTAGCTCAGTTGGTAGAGCATCTCCCTTACAAGGAGGGGGTCGGCGGTTCGAATCCGTCATCACCCACCAAATTCAGCCAAAAGGTATTTTTATACCGAAG
>Ga0308162_1000289_pt1 | contig 59103 bp, 62 predicted proteins | sample PhySR2_FD_201370 | JGI IMG/M metagenome (GOLD analysis project Ga0308162, IMG submission 201370) | Phyllosphere microbial communities from UC Gill Tract Community Farm, Albany, California, United States - DLSLS.R2 | ecosystem: Host-associated > Plants > Phyllosphere > Unclassified | place: USA... | reverse complement strand
GCTGTGGCCGCGCGGGGCCAGCCAGGCTTCCAGCGCAAAGGCGGCGATGGCAATCATGGTGCCGACGAAGGCCACGCGCCAGACGGCGTAGGCGTCCATCACGTGCTGCCCGGTCTGACGCGGCGGGCGGCGCATAATGTTGCGCTCGGCGGCCTCGAAGGCCAGGCCGAAGGAGAGCGTGGCGGAGGTCGCCATGTTCATCCACAGGATCAGCACTGGCGTCAGCGGAATGATGTTCCCCGCCAGCAGCGCAATCACAATCAATAGCCCCTGCGCCAGGTTGGTCGGCATGATGAACAGAATGGTCTTCTTCAGGTTGTCGTAAACGCGACGCCCCTCTTTTACCGCGCTGGCGATGGTGGCGAAGTTATCGTCCGTCAGGACCATGTCCGCCGCCTCTTTGGTCACTTCCGTGCCTTTGATGCCCATCGCGATACCCACGTCCGCCTGGCGCAGCGCCGGGGCATCGTTCACGCCGTCACCGGTCATGCCGACGATTTCGCCTTTGTCCTGCAACGCTTTCACCAGGCGCAGCTTATGCTCCGGGCTGGTACGGGCGAAGATGTCATACTTCACCGCCGCTTCCGCCAGCTCGGCGTCGTCCATCTTCTCCAGCTGGTAGCCGGTAACCGCCTGCTCGCTGTTGGTGATCCCCAGCATCTGGCCGATGCTCATCGCCGTCTGCGGGTGATCCCCGGTGATCATCTTCACGCGGATCCCCGCCTGCTGGCAGGCGTTAATCGCCTCAATCGCTTCCGGACGCGGCGGATCCATCATCCCGGCAATGCCGAGGAAGATCAGACCGTGGCTCAGGTCGTCGTGAGTTAATGCCTGCTCGCCGTTCGCTGGCTTGAACGCCGCGGCGACCATGCGCAGCCCCTGACGCGCATAGCGCTCCATCTCCGTTTCCCAGTACGCGCGGTCAAAGGCTTGCGCACCGTTGCGGGTCTGCTGCTGCTCACACAGGGCGAAAATCACGTCCGGCGCGCCGGTAATCAAAATCTGCTCCTCACTGCCAATCTGGTAGTGGGTGCTCATGTACTTGTACTGAGAGTCGAACGGGATCTTGTTAACCAGCGTGGTCACGACCGGCTCGAGGTGGGCCTTGGCCGCCAGCACCTTCAGCGCGCCCTCGGTTGGCCCCCCGGTGATGCCCCACAGGCCACGCTCGTCCTGAATCAGCTGGCTGTCGTTACACAGGTCGATGGTGCGCAGGTACTGCTCCAGCACGGTGCCCGGCTGGATCTGCACCGGCTCGTCGCTGCCTTCGAGGTAGATGTTGCCCACCGGCTCGTAGCTGTTGCCGTCCACGCGATAGCAGGTGTCGGCGGTGATGATGGCTTTCACCGTCATCTCGTTCATGGTCAGGGTGCCGGTTTTATCCGAGCAGACCACGGTCATCGCGCCCAGGGTTTCAACCGTCGGCAGCTTGCGGATAATCGCCCGCTTGCGCGCCATCGCCTGCACACCCAGGGAGAGGATAATGGAGATAATCGCTGGCAGACCTTCCGGTACGGAGGCTACCGCCAGGCTAATCAGGGAGAGCAGCAGCTCGCCCATCGGGATCTCGCGGAACACCAGGCTGAAGACAAACAGCGCGGCCATCATCGCCAGAATGATGGCGAAGATCGCTTTGCCCAGCTTGTCCATCTGCACCAGCAGCGGGGTGCGGTGTTTTTCAATGCCCGCCATCATCTGGTTGATGTGGCCGAGTTCGGTCTCCTGGCCCGTGGCAATGACCACACCCACGCCGCCGCCCGCGCTGACCGTCGTACCGGAAAAGACCAGGTTCGTGCGGTCGCCCAGCGGTAATTCGCCGTTCAGCGGGCTCGTGTGTTTATCCACCACGGTGGATTCACCGGTCAGAATTGCCTCTTCCACGCGTAAATTATGCGCTTCGATTAAGCGCATATCCGCCGGTATACGATCTCCTGCGCGCAACACAATAATATCGCCCGGGACGATTTCCGTCGTCGGGATAGTTTCATGGTTGCCGTTACGAATAACGCGCGCCTCGCTGGAGAGCATATTGCGAATACTCTTCAGGGATTTTTCCGCGTTACTTTCCTGAATGTGGCCAATTAAGGCATTGATTACCGCCACGCCCAGAATAACCAGCGTATCAACCCAGTGTCCCATTACTGCCGTTAATACGGCGGCTGCCAGCAGGACGTAAATCAGGACATCGTTAAAATGCGCGAGAAAACGCAGCCAGCCCGGCTTGCCTTTTTTCTCCGGCAGCGCGTTCGGGCCATGCTTCTGTAAACGCGCCTGCGCCTCGGCACGGTCCAGGCCATTAGCCTGGCTCTGCGCCTGAGCAAGCACCTGCTCTACGGTCTGCTGGTACGCCTGCCCGCCTGCGGGTGGCATATTCTGCGAGAAATTTTTTTTGGTCATGGTATTTTTCCTTCAATATCCGGTGGACGGAAGCCGGAATTCCTTTCTGGCTTTAAATAATTCATTTTTAAGTCTTGCGGGTTAAATTGATCTACCGCAATATATTGACTACCCGGTTATTCAAAACTGATTAAAATTATTTCGACGCGTTGATTTTTACAAAATATTTCTAAACCAACACTAAACGAGGAGGAAGCATGTTTGGTATTTATCGCGGACGGCGTCTGGCGTTATACATTGTCGCAGCCATTGTTATTGCGACGTTAATTGGATATAGCACCTATAGCTTTGTAAAATTATTTTCGTGAGAAAGACGTTTATTTACATAACGCGATATTAATTTAATCGCCCCGAAAATATTATCTATTTTCTGTTATTAATTCGCAGAATAACGGTGGCCTTTTACCCAATTTTGCCAGCGGGGATGATATTGCTTTACGTTTCAGGATGCCGGACAATGACATTTTTAACTGACGATTAACATTACGATGAAACACCCGTTAGAATCGCTGCTCACCGCAGGGGGCATTTTGCTGATGGCCCTGCTCTCCTGCCTGCTGTTACCCGCGCCGTCGCTGGGTCTGGTGCTGGCGCAGAAGCTGGTTCAGACCTTTCATATGGTCGATCTGAATCAGCTGTACACCATTCTGTTCTGTCTGTGGTTTTTGGTGCTCGGCGCCATCGAATTCTTTATCCTGCGTTTCATCTGGCGCCGCTGGTTTTCACTGGCGTCGTAAGCCAGTGAGATCGCGCATCCCGTGGATCAGCGCTTCACACCAGGCCGCGTAGTCGTGGCCGCTGGATGAGGGGTGGAAGCTGACGCGGTAGCCTTTATTCCTCAGCACCTGTTCAAAATCCTGCGTGGTGCGATAGATGCCGCCGCCCGGTCCCGTGGTTTCAAACTTCCCGGCCTGTAACCAGAAGCGCACCGGATACGGTGGAGACTGTTGGTACTGACGCGTCAGCCAGCCGGGGGCGTCACCTTCTGGAGCCCACCAGTAAGAACCGGAAAGGCTCAGCACGTTGCCAAACAGGCGCGGATAGCGCAGCGCCACCCATGAAGAGGCAATTCCCCCGTAGCTTGATCCTGCCAGTACGGTTTTCTGCCGCTGCATGCCGATGCCCTTCCCCCGCAGCCACGGCAGCAGCTCGTGCGCCATAAAGTCAGCAAAATCCGGGTTCGGCGGCAGCTCGTTGCCGCGACGGGCGTGATCGAGGCTGTCGATAAACACCACGTTAATCGGAGGCAGGTGATGTCGGGCAATCAGACCGTCCAGCACGTTGGCAAAATGGTATTCGTCCTGATAAACCTGTCCGTCGAAAAGGATGAGCGTCCAGCGTGCAGGCTGTGCGCCGCGCGGTTGGTAGATCATCACGTCGCGGGCATTGCCGAGGATGTTGCTGCTCAGCCTCTGGCGGCTCAACGTCCCGTGTAACAGCGGCTGTGCCGTAGCCCGAACGGAGCAGTAGCGCGCCGGGCTGAGATCGAGCAGAGAATAGCGATTCCAGCGATCGGTCTTCTGCTCCCCAAAGCTATTCGGGTTAAGCGGATCGGCCTGCGCGCTTACCAGGATGGCGCGGCGTTGATCGCGGGCAGAGCCTTCAACGATCGGCACATCGGGGGCGAGCTTGTACTGCATCACCGTATCAGCGGGGACCACGTAGCTGCGGAACCAGACGTCGCTGTTGCCCAGGCGGAACAGCGGATCGTGATCCCCCGCCGGCGAGCCGAGAATGAAGACGTTATCCCGCGCGCCGCGCCACAGAAAGGTCACGCGCTTATGGCTCGCATCTACCGGCTCCACCATCGGCGTTCCCTGTCGACGCTGCGCCTGCCAGAACGCCTCGGTACTTCCACCGGCAGAAATGACGTTTGCCAGCGCCTTCAGCGTCGGGCTTTCTGGCGCCAGCATCTGCACGCGTGGTAACGGAGAGGTCTCTTTCATCCGCCACTGAAAACGCCACGGCTTGCCAGCTTCGCCGTGTAGCACCAGCGAGGTGTTCTGTTTCGCCGGCAGGGCAAACAGCAGCGTGTGTTCCCCGTCCGCAGGACCGTTTTCGATCAGCGTGCGGATGCGACGGTTTTGCCCATCCAGCAGGCGCGCATCCGTCACGCCATGCAGCGTGGCGGAAACGTAATTTTCATCCAGCTCGGGCAGGGAGAAGCAGACTTCGCCGCTGGCATCAAACTTTCCCTGAACATCGCCCTGCCGGGACGACTGCTCGCACGTTGCCGCCACGGCGGGCAGCGCGCCGATCCCCAACAGCAACCCACTCCATACCCTCTTCATTACCGCTTGTTCCCCAACGAAATTTGTTAACAACGCTAATGCAAATGGTAATAATTTGCAATATCATCAACGGCGTTTTACCGGTGTTTTTATGGCGATAGCAACCAAGGACGTTCAATAAAAATGTTTAAAAATAATAAGATAATACAGCTCTGGCTGCTGAGTCTGGCGACGACCAGCGTCGCGGCTCAGGCAGAAACGAAAGAAGAAACGATTACAGTGACGCAGGGCGTGATTGAAGAGCCCACTGCGCCCGTAAAAGGCATTGTGGCGACGAAAACGCTCTCCGCCACCAAGACCAGCGCGGAGATCGTGAAGACGCCGCAGTCGGTATCAGTGATCACCCGCGATCAGATGAACATGCAGGACGTCACCTCCGTTTCGCAGGCGCTGCGCTACTCGGCGGGCGTGTTTACCGAGTACCGGGGCTCGTCTAACCGTAACGACGAGGTGTTTGTGCGCGGCTTTAGCTACGTGCCGAAATTCCTCGACGGCTTAAGCTTTGGCGCAACGGCTTCCTCACAGACGGGCACAGTTGACCCGTGGCTGCTGGAGCGCGTGGAGCTGGTGCGCGGCCCGGCGTCGGTGCTGTTTGGACAGGTGAATCCGGGCGGATTAATCAGCATGACCAGCAAGCGCCCGACGGCGGAGGCCATTCACAACGTGCAGTTCCGCACCGGCAATAACGATCTCGCCGAAGGTGCGTTTGATTTCGGCGGCAAGCTGAGCGACGACGGCCGCGTGCTGTATCGCGTGAACGGTATCGCCCGTACGCAGCATAATCAGGTGGACGATTATAAAGAGACGCGGATGGCGATCGCCCCGGCGATCACCTGGTACCCGAACGATCAGACCCGCTTTACGCTGCTGACCAGCTACCAGAAAGATCCGGATGCCGGATACCGCAACTTCCTGCCCGCGTATGGCACGGTGAAAAGTGCCGACGGGAAGTACATCCCGCGCGACTTTAACGTCAGCGATCCGAATTACAATCAATCCTGGCGCGAGCAGACGATGATTGGCTACGAGCTGGAACACCAGTTCGCCGACAACCTCACCTTCCGCCAGAACGCCCGTTACGCCACCATCAAGCAGAAATATCGTTATCTGGTTTACGCCAACAGCACGGCCAACAGCACGGTGTTGACCCGTCGCGCCCAGCGTGAAGAGCGCACGACCAACGAATTTGGCCTTGATAACCAGCTGGAATATCTGCTGGAGACCGGAAGCGTCAACCACACCCTGCTCGGCGGGTTTGATTACAAGACCAGTAAGGATAAACAGCTGCTGGCGCGCGGGAGCGGCTCACAGTATGACCTCGACTGGACAAACCCGGTTTACGGCGTGAACGTGGATGAAAGTACCTTCAAAACGGCCACCGACGAGCAGCAAAATCTCGACCAGATGGGCCTGTATCTTCAGGATCAGATGAGCTGGAACAACTGGGAGTGGCTGGTTTCCGGGCGCTACGACTGGAGCGAAGTGCGTACCAACGACTTCACCGATAACAGCTTTACGCAGCAGAACGACAGCAAATTTACCTGGCGCACTGGCCTGCTGTACGCGTTTGATTCTGGCCTGTCGCCGTACATCAGCTACAGCACCTCGTTTGAACCGAACCTGCAAACCAACCGTGCGCCGGGCGTCGCGCCATTCAGGCCCACTACCGGGGAGCAGACCGAGATTGGTCTGAAATATCAGCCGGTCGACACCACGCTGATGACCCTGGCGCTGTACGATTTGACTCAGGACAACGTAGCGACCTATAACAGCGCTGAAGGCTGGTTCGAAAATGCGGGCAAGGTGCGTTCGAAAGGCGCTGAAGCGGAAATCCACGCCACGCTGATGGATAACATCAACCTGATTGGCTCCTACACTTACACCGATGCAAAAACCGAAAGCACCACGGTGGCGGGAACTGAAGGCAAAACGCCTGCGCGCATTCCAGCGCATATGGCATCGGCGTTCGCCAGCTATACCGTTCCGGGCGGAGCGCTGAAGAGCCTGACCGCTGGCGTGGGGATGCGCTACATCGGCACCAGCTACGGCGATGCGAAGAACACCTTCAAGGTGCCATCGGTGGATCTGTATGACGCGATGCTGCGCTACGATCTGGGCGAGATGAACCGCAGCCTGAAAGGGGCAAGCGTGCAGTTCAACGTCAATAACGTGGCAGACACGAAGTATGTGGCGTCATGCGCAAGCGATACGGCGTGCTTCTACGGGATTGGCCGGACGGTGACGGCGACGGTGAATTACAGCTGGTAAGCATGGTGCGGTCTGATCCCCTCACCCTAACCCTCTCCCTAAAGGGGAGAGGGCCGGGGTGAGGGGATGTTTTTCAGTGCGCCCGACCGTGGTTTTCTTTGCGATACGCCCCGGGCGGCTGGTTGAAGGTGCGGGTAAAGATGCGGGTAAACGTCTGCTGCGAGTCAAACCCGTAGCGCAGGCAGATATCGTACACGCGCTCGTCTGACTCACGCAGATCGCGCGCCGCCATCAGCAGCTTGCGTTCGCGGATGTAGCGCCCCAGACTTTCGCCTTTGTACTGCATAAATAGCCGCTGTAAATGCCATTTTGAGTAACCCGCATGGCGGGCAATCTCTTCGATGCGTAACGGCTGGTGTAGGTTGTCATCGATCCATTCGACAATCGTATCAATGACCTGAGCGGAAATCGTCATACTGCTCTCCCCCTCTGCTTCTCGCTTAAACATTATTCCCACCACTCGCGAAATTGTTGCGTGGTATCACTCACCCGCACGGGATCGCCCAGCTCCGGCGTCAGCAGCCGGTAGTTTTTATCCTTACTGGCTTTCGCCAGCTGGATCAGTGGATCGTTCCAGGTATGTTTCGCCAGCACAAAACGCCCGTTATGTCCCGGTACGAGCGCTTTGGCATTAAGATCTGCCGAGGCCTGCGCCGTTTCCGCCGGATGCATATGAATGTACTTCCAGTCCTGGTCGTACTGCCCGTTTTCCATGATGGCTAAGTCAACTCCGCCAAACTGCTCGCCAATCGCCTTGAAGTGCGGGCCGTAACCGGAGTCTCCGCTGTAGTAGACCTTTCGCTCTGGGGTGACAAACATAAAGCTGCCCCACAGGGTCTGGTTACGCTTAATGCCGCGCCCGGAAAAATGGCGCGCCGGCAGAACGTGTACCGTCAGCGCATCGCTGATATGCACCGACTGGTTCCAGTCCCGCTCGTCGATAATCTCAGGGTTCATCCCCCAGTAGCGCAGATGCGACCCCACGCCCAGCGGCGTGACCACGCGCTTAACCTTCGGCAGCAGCGCCTTGATGGTGGCGTAATCCAGATGGTCATAGTGATCGTGAGAGATAATCAGCAGGTCGATCTCCGGCATGCTCTCCGCACGCCACGGGTACTCCCCCGCAAACGCTTTATTGAGGAAGGAGAACGGTGCGGCGTAGCTACTCAGAACCGGATCGATCAGGATGCGTTTCCCCGCCAGCTGCATATACCAGGAGGAGTGGCCGAGCCACACCAGCGTGTCCTGTTCAGGCGACAGGCTCGCCAGATCGGTTTTCACCAGCGGCAGCGGCTGCGCAGGACGGGCGTTTTCGGTTTTACGGGTAAGGAACTGCCACCACGCCACCAGCATATTTTGTTGCCCGGTAAAGCCCGGCGTAGGGAGCGTGTTATGGAATTGCCCGTCGCGATAGTGCGGAGAGGCTTCCACTTCAGAGAGCTGCGCACCCTGCGGTGGCTGGCCAAATCCGGCATTCAGTACAAACGGTAAACTGGCAGCTGAAGCAATAATCATGACTAACACCACGCAGATGAATAGAGGCTTTTTCATTTCCTGACCCGCCTACGCGCCCCATCCGATGGTTTGCGCGGGTGACACTTGATTATGAGTGAGTAAGCACTCATTATAGATAGGATGATTACGCCGTCAAGAAGGTTTTCGTTCTTTGACATTCCGCGTTGCAGCGTATCAAGGCTCGTGTTTCAATCAGGGCTTTTACAATTGACGGGAGGAAAAATTTAGTGGCACGTCCGAAGAGTGAAGATAAAAAACAGGCCTTACTGGAAGCAGCAACGGCTGCGTTTGCGCAGTCAGGTATTGCCGCCTCAACGGCGTTAATTGCCCGTAATGCGGGCGTCGCTGAAGGGACACTGTTTCGCTACTTTGCTACCAAAGACGATCTGCTGAATGCCCTCTACCTGCATCTGAAGCAGGATCTCTGCCAGACCATGCTGGCGAATCTCGATCGCACCATCACCGAGCCAAAAGAGCATACCCGCAATATCTGGAACAGCTATGTAGACTGGGGCATTCGTAACCCCCTGGCGCATGCGGCTATCCGCCAGATTGGCGTCAGTGAAAAGCTGAACGCCGAAACCGAGCAGGCGGTGAAAGACATGTTCCCTGAACTGCATGAACTGTGTCGTCGTTCGATCCGCCCGGTGTTTATGTCTGACGAGTTTAAGACCTTCGGTGATGCAATGTTCTTATCGCTGGCTGAAACCACCATGGAGTTTGCCGCGCGCGATCCGTCCCGTGCCGTCGATTTTAAAGCGCTGGGCTTTGAAGCCATGTGGCGCGGGCTTGCTGAGGAAGATAACCATGGACAGTAAATCCTTGCAGGAACATGCCAGACGCGTCGCGCTGGAGATGCCTTTTACCGAACATTGCTGGCCGTTTGGCCCGGAGTATGACGTGTTTAAGGTGGGCGGGAAAATTTTTATGCTGATGGCGACCGCACACGGTCGGGCCCACGTCAGCCTGAAATCCGATCCGGAAAAATCGCTGCTCAATCAGCAGATCTACCGTGGCGTGGAGCCCGGTTACCATCTGAATAAAAAACACTGGATCTCACTTTATGGCACGGACGACATCACGCCTGAACTGGTCACCGACCTGATTACGGATTCGTGGAATCTGGTCGTTGATAAACTGCCGAAAAAAGATCAGAAGTGGATTCGGCCAGCCTGATTGTTCGTCTGAGACGAACAGAATAAGCGCTCGAATCGCACTTATCTTTTCCCGCTTCGCGCGGTAATCTGCTTTCCTTTCACGCCCGCCCGCGGGCGAATTTCATCACCAGGAGTTGTTATGGATATTATTTCTGTCGCCCTGAAACGCCACTCTACCAAGGCGTTCGACCCAGCCAAAAAACTGACCGCACAAGAAGCGGAAAAAATCAAAACGCTGCTGCAATACAGCCCGTCCAGCACCAACTCCCAGCCGTGGCACTTTATTGTTGCCAGCACTGAAGAGGGTAAAGCGCGCGTGGCAAAATCCGCGGCGGGCACCTATGTGTTTAACGAACGCAAAATGCTGGATGCCTCTCACGTGGTGGTGTTCTGCGCGAAAACCGCGATGGACGATGCCTGGCTTGAGCGCGTTGTCGATCAGGAAGAGGCTGACGGCCGTTTCGCCACGCCAGAAGCAAAAGCCGCGAACCACAAAGGCCGCTGCTATTTTGCCGACATGCACCGCGTGGATCTGAAAGATGACGACCAGTGGATGGCGAAGCAGGTTTACCTGAACGTCGGCAACTTCCTGCTGGGCGTGGCCGCGATGGGCCTGGATGCGGTACCCATCGAAGGGTTTGACGCCGCGATCCTCGACGAAGAGTTTGGCCTGAAAGAGAAAGGCTTCACCAGCCTGGTGGTGGTCCCGGTCGGGCATCACAGCGTGGAAGATTTCAACGCCACGCTGCCGAAATCTCGCCTGCCGCTGAGCACGATTGTGACTGAATGCTAAGCGCTTCTGGCACGCCGGCTATCGGCGTGCCCGTTTTCAGTAAAGCGTTATCTGCGGATGCTTTACCCCGCACACCAGCGCATAACGCGTTAATGTATCGAGACTCGCCCGGGTAATATTTGCTTCCATTCGTGATACCGTCGGTGCGCTGACGCCCATCCGCTCCGCCACCTGGGCGCGCGTCAGACCAGCATGATTGCGCCATTGCGCCAGCATCTCCCGCAGGCGTTCCTTGCGCTCTTCTGCATCAAAGGAAGCCTGGACTTCTGAATCGCTTAACAGTTCAGCTCTGAGTTCGTCCCAGTCAATAATCTTTTTGCTCATCCAACATCTCCTGTTGTCGTTTCAGTGCCAGACGGAGTTCAGCAGAGGGCGTTTTTTGCGTCTTCTTGATAAACACCCGCAGCAGAAAAATGGTTCTTTCCCGCTGATAAACGTAGATCCCACGAGTATGGATCAGCCCGACGGTTCGGATTTCGAACAAACCATTGGGTAAGGGTTTGCTGTCAGGTTCACGCAATACTGTCGGGTTGTTGCGTAATTTATCAAGCTGGCGAATCAGCTTAGCCTGTACTCCCGCAGGCAATCAGAGGATCTCCTCCCTGACTGCCGCATGAACGATAAGTCTGAACACTGTATTTCATCCCTGATAATATTAGCATGTAAGGCAATTTGCATTAAAGGCTAATTTTGCCTTTCGTGATTCACCTTACCAGCTTATTCCAGGCAGGACCGGATCCGCGTTGATTCCCTGAAAGCCCCGCGCAAAAAACTTATTTCCCCTGCTCCGCCAGCCACGCCATCGCCCTCTCCCCTGCCTCATCCACGGGTAAATAGACCAGCAGCCGCGATCCGTTTCGCGGCGCAGAGTACCAGTACATCTGCTGGAGATGAAAATCCCCCAGCTCGGGATGGGTGAACAGCTTGAGCTGGTTCTCCACGCCGCGCACGTCGTTACGCTGGTGCCACAGGGTTTTAAACTCTTCGGACACCGCAAAAAAACGCGCCAGCTTCGCTTCCCAGAGCGGGTCGCCACGGTGCTCAGCCATGGCCGCGCGGAAGTAGGAGACGAAAATCGGCAGCACGTCGTCACGTTTGCCGAGCCGCGCGCGCCACGCCGGATGGGTGAGGAACAGGTAAATACAGTTGCGATCTTCCGGCGGGATGGCGTTGAAATCGACGCCCATCAGGTGGCCGAAGCTGTCGTTCCACGCCACGATATCGAAATTCGGTTTCTGAATACTGGCAGGTTTCGGCATCAGGGTATCAAGCAGGCGGCGCGTGCCTTCGCTGATGCCCTCGCAGCAGACCGCCTGCGGGGCTTCACCCGGCGGCAAACCGGCTAACACAAACAGGTGTCGGGCCTCGGTTGGGGTGCACTGCAAGGCTTTCGCCACGGCCGCCATCACCGCGCTCGATGGGTTGACGTCCCGGCCCTGTTCCAGCCAGGTGTACCAGGTCACGCCGACATCCGCGAGCATCGCCACCTCCTCCCGGCGCAGGCCCGGCGTGCGGCGGCGGCCGCTGCGCGGTAAGCCGAGCCGCTGCGGATCAAGGCTTTCGCGCCGGGCACGCAAAAACGCGCCCAGCTGCTTGCGGGTGTCATCCTGGAGAGAGGTGACAGGTTCAGACATCAGCGTCATAACATCTCCTGCATGGTAGTGTCAGTACCAGTATAAGCAAGAACTGGTACCCGTTTATCAGATGGTTGATGCTACGACTCTACGCTGTTTGACGCAATGGAGTCACCATGAATACGTCAGTTGTTTCACCGGGTCGTGCGGGCCTGATATTGCTGTTAACCGGCCAGATGCTGCCGCTGATTGATACCTCAATCACCAACGTGGCGCTGGATTCCATCACCCATTCGTTACACGCCACCGCCACCGAACTGGAGCTGATCGTCGCCCTCTACGGCGTGGCCTTTGCCGTCTGCCTGGCCCCCGGCAGCAAGCTGGGCGATAACCTTGGCCGCCGTCGCCTGTTTATGTGGGGCGTGGCGTGTTTTGGCCTGGCCTCGCTGCTGTGCGGCATGGCAGGAAATATCGAACAGTTGCTTGGCGCGCGCATTATGCAGGGTGCGGGCGCCGCGCTGATCATGCCGCAAATTCTCGCGACGTTGCATGTGACGTTAAAAGGAACGGCACACGCCAGAGCGATCAGCCTGTTCGGGGGGATCGGCGGAATTGCGTTTATCGTCGGCCAGATGGGTGGCGGCTGGCTGGTGTCGGCGGACATTGCCGGGCTGGGCTGGCGCAACGCCTTCTTTATCAACGTGCCGATTTGTCTGGTGGTGCTGGCGCTGAGCCGTCGCTACGTGCCGGAAACCCGCCGCGACACGCCGTCGCGCATTGACTGGACCGGGACTGTCCTGCTGACGGCAATACTGTGCTGTCTGCTGTTCCCGATGGCGCTCGGCCCGCAGTGGCACTGGTCGTGGCCGCTGAAGGCTGCACTGCTGGCGATTGTGCCGCTGGCCTGTTTGATGGTGCTGAACGCGCGCAAAAAAGAGCGTGAGAATGCCCACCCGCTCATCGCGCCGCGCCTGTTGCAGCTGCGCAGCATCCGCTTTGGCGTGCTGATCGGGATACTCTTTTTCAGCGTCTGGTCCGGGTTCATGTTCTGTATGGCGCTGACCATGCAAAGCGGTCTGGGGATGGCGCCGTGGCAGTCAGGGAACAGCTTTATCGCGCTTGGCGTCACCTATTTTATTTCTGCCTGGTTCGCCCCACGCCTGATTGCCCGCTACAGCACCAGCGCCATCCTGCTGACCGGGCTTGCGATTCAGCTTGTCGGCCTGGTGGCGCTGATCGCCACGTTCCGTCACTGGGGAATGCAGAATACCGCGCTGACGCTGGCCCCAGCCACCGGGCTGGTGGGTTACGGGCAGGCGCTGATTGTAAACAGCTTCTACCGTATCGGGATGCGCGATATTCAGCCTGACGACGCGGGGGCCGCGAGCGCGATTTTAAGCACGCTGCAACAGGCTGCGCTGGGGCTTGGCCCGGCCATTTTCGGCGCGTTTTTGCTGCACGGGCTGCAAAATCATCACGGAGATTATACCCAGGCGGTCAACGTCTTCCTGATGGTGGAAACGGCCATGATGGTGGTGCTGGCGCTGGTCACGCTGCGTATGCGTCATCGTCTGTGTTTACCGGTCGTCAAGGCCTGTCCGGCGACAAAATAAAACTGCCTGAATTTGCATAATAGATCCGCAGCCGCCATTATGGGGCTGCATCAATACAGGAGACGTTATGCAGGAATTAATTGCTCAGGTTGAAGAGTTAGGGATTGAAATTAATCACACCACCTCTTTAGTGATTATCTTTGGTATTATTTTTCTTACGGCCATTATCGTTCATTTTATTCTGCACAAAGTGGTGCTGCGCGCATTCGAGAAACGCGCCCAGGCCAGCAGTCATTTATGGTTGCAGATCATTACGCAGAACAAATTATTTCACCGTCTGGCGTTTACCCTCCAGGGGATAATCGTCAACGTTCAGGCGGTTCTGTGGCTGCAAAAAGGCAGCGAAGCGGCGGAATTACTCACCACCTGCGCGAAATTGTGGGTGATGGTTTATGCCCTGCTCTCCTTCTTCTCGTTGCTGGACGTGATTTTCAATCTGTCGCAGAAAATGGCTACCGCCTCGCAGCTGCCGCTGAAGGGGATATTCCAGGGCGTTAAGCTGGTGAGTGCCATTCTGGTGGGGATACTGATTATCTCCCTGCTGATCGGTCAGTCACCCGCCATTCTGATAAGCGGCCTGGGTGCGATGGCTGCCGTTCTGATGCTGGTCTTTAAAGACCCGATACTGGGCTTAGTGGCGGGCATTCAGCTCTCCGCCAACGACATGCTCAAGCTCGGCGACTGGCTGGAGATGCCGAAGTACGGCGCCAACGGCACGGTGACCGACATCGGCCTGACCACCGTTAAAGTGCGCAACTTCGATAACACCATCACCACCATCCCGACCTGGGCGCTGGTGTCCGATGCGTTCATCAACTGGAGCGGCATGTCCGCCTCCGGTGGTCGCCGCATCAAGCGTAGCCTGAATATCGATACCACCAGCATTCATTTCCTCGACGAGCAGGAGCAGCAGAAACTGATTCAGGCGAAACTGCTGAAGCCGTATCTGGCGGCGCGTCATGAGGAAATTAACCTGTGGAATCAGCAGAACGGCGAAGGGGAATCGGTATTAAACCTGCGCAAGATGACCAATATCGGCACCTTCCGTGCCTACCTGAATGAATATCTGCGTAACCACCCGCGCATTCGCAAAGATATGACGCTGATGGTGCGCCAGCTCGCGCCGGATGCCAACGGGCTGCCGATTGAAATATATGCCTTTACCAACACGGTGATCTGGGCGGAATACGAAGATATTCAGGCCGACATCTTCGATCATATTTTCGCGGTGGTAGATGAATTTGGCCTGCGTATTCACCAGTCGCCAACCGGAAACGATATTCGCTCGCTGGCTGGCGTCATCGCCAGATAATCAGGAGCTGGCGCGGGAAATAAAGCGCCAGTCCATCATGACCCTTTCCGTGGGCGCATCCGGGTTGTCGATCTTATTTAACAGCAGATTGACCGCCTTGCGCCCGATATCCCGCGACGGCTGTTCAATAGTGGTGAGTGAAATCATCTCCGCCAGCTCGGTGCCGTCAAAGCCGACCACCGCGATATCTTCTGGCACCCGCAGCCCTGCCTGCTGAATGGCGCGCAGCGCCCCCGCCGCCAGCGTATCGGAAACGGCAAACACCGCATCCGGCGGGTTTGCTTTTAACAGATTTTGCATCGCCGCCATGCCCGCACCAGAGCTGAGCTCACTGGCGTACTCCACCGCCTGATAATCCAGATCCCGCAGGTGTATGACGCTCTTATAGCCGCGCTCGCGCAGACGGGCATATTTGTAGCTGAGGTCGTGGTTGATGAGCGCAATGCGTTTGCGTCCCCCGTCGGCAAGCTGGCTGACAACGTGCTGGGAGGCATCAACATCATTAATCCCCACGCAGGAGACCGCGCCCGCATCGGCGTATTCAGCGCACTGCACCCACGGCGCGTTGCCAATCAGCGCGGCCAGCTCCGGCAGTTTCGAGAATGCATCCATGGTGATAATGCCGTCGACGATTTTGCCGGAGAGCAGGCTTAAGCCCGAGCGGGAGCGCTCAATATCCGAGCCGGAGTTGCACAGCAGAATGCGATAGCCGTTCTTTTCTGCCTCGGCTTCAATGCCCTTCACCACTTCGGCGCAGAACGGGTTGGCGATGTTCGAGACCATCACCAGGATCATATAGCTGCGGGCAGTGCGCAGCTGACGCGCCAGCAGATTGGGCTGATAGTTACTCTCCTGGATCGCCTGCAAAACGCGCTCGCGGTTTTTCGCCTTCACGGTATCGCTGTTATTCAGTACGCGGGAGACCGTTGCCACGGATACCCCGGCCAGTTGAGCGATTTTCTGAATTGACATAGCGACGATACATCCTGCGGTTAGCGTTTTGTGCAGGCTACCATAAATTGATTGCCCGGCGAACCGGGCAATGCGTCAGTATTCCACGCGCACCCAGCGCTGCTGCTGATGACTTTTCATAATCGCATCAATGATATACATCACACAGGCGCCATCGTGGAAGGTGGCAAACTGCGGATTATCCGGCATCGCGCCCGCCTGCACGGCACGGTAAAACTGCGCCATCATATTTTTAAAGGCATCCGGCCAGCCTTCAATGTGCCCGCCGGGGAAGTGGGCGCTGTCGGCCACGTCACGGTTCATAAGGCCCGGATCGTCGCAGAGTATCTGGTTTGCCCTGGCGCGATGGCCGACCCACAGCTGCTGCGGGATTTCCTGATCCCACGCCACCGACTGCTCGCTGCCGTTAATTTCAAAGGTCAGGCGATTTTTTCGCCCCGCGCTCACCTGCGAGACGCTAAAGCTGCCCTTGCTGCCGTCGTCAAAGCGGAACAGCACCGAGCCAAAGTCTTCGGTGGTGACCGGTTTGTCTTCATACTCCGCCTGCTCGTCATGGGAGAAGGTCTGATGACCGCCCGCGCTGGCCTTGCGCGTCGGCCAGACGGTGGATAAATCAGCCATCACCCCGGTAATACGCCTGCCGGTCACATACTGTACCGTATCGCACCAGTGGGAGCCGATGTCCGCCACCGCCCGCGACGCGCCGCCGAGCGCGGCATCCACCCGCCAGTTGTAGTCGGTTTCCAGCAGCATCCAGTCCTGTAAATAGCTGCCGTGCGAAGCAAACAGCCGCCCGAGGCTGCCCGCACGCATCATGCTCGCCGCCTGGCGCACCATCGCAAACTGGCGATAGACAAAACTCACGCCATGCACCACGCCTGCCTGCTCCGCCAGCGCCACCAGCTCGCGCGCCTCGTCCGGCGTCATGCACAGCGGCTTTTCGGAAAACACGTGCTTGCCCGCACGCAGGATCTGGCAGTTAATCTCCGCGTGCAGGTGGTTCGGCGTGCAGTTGTGCACCGCGTGCAGATTAGGGAGCGCGAGCAGTTCCTCCACGCTGGCACAGGCGTGCGGCACATTGAGCTGGTGCGCCTTTTCCTGCGCCTTAACGAGCGAGCCGTCACAGAGCGCGACCACCTGCACAAACCCGAGACGCCTGAGCGCCTCGATATGTGCCGGGCCAATAAACCCGCTGCCGATAATCCCGACGTTAATCATGGCTGCCCCCTGCGGCGAAATCATCAAACGCCCGTCCGGAAACCGGGATGATATGACGGCGGATAAATTCACTGCCCTCACTCGCGCCGGTATCGCCATCCTTCAGGCAGCATTCCCACTCCAGCACCGCCCAGCCGTCGTAGTCGTACTGGGTCAGCTTGCTGAAAATGCCCTTAAAGTCGATCTGTCCGTCGCCGGGCGAGCGGAAGCGTCCGGCGCGGTTGATCCACGGTTGGTAGCCGCCGTAGACGCCGCTGCGCCCGCTGGGGCGGAACTCGGCGTCCTTCACGTGGAACGCTTTAATGCGCGCATGGTAGATATCAATAAAGGTCAGATAGTCCATCTGCTGGAGCAGCATATGGCTTGGATCGTAGAGAATATTACAGCGCGGATGGTTATCGACCAGCGCCAGAAAACGCTCGAAGGTGACGCCGTCGTGCAGATCTTCCCCCGGATGCAGCTCAAAGCAGACGTCCACGCCCTGCTCGTCGAAGATATCCAGAATCGGCCGCCAGCGGGCTGCCAGCTCCCCGAATGCATCCTGAAAACGCTGCTCGTTGTGCGGCGGCCACGGGTAGAAAAACGGCCAGGCCAGCGATCCGGAGAAGGTGGCGTGTGCTTTCAGGCCTAATCGGGCCGAGGCGACCGCCGCCTGCTTCAGCTTTTCCGTCGCCCACGCCTGACGCGCCGCCTCGTTACCCCGCACGGAGGCAGGGGCGAAGTGGTCAAACGCCTCGCTGTAAACCGGGTTTACCGCAACAAGCTGCCCTTCCAGATGGGTCGACAGCTCGCTGATGACCAGCCCATGCGCGGCCAGCCTGGCGGTGATGTCGTCGCAGTAGGCCTGACTCTCTGCGGCTTTCTCCACATCAAAGATATGCGGATGGTTGCAGGGGATCTGCACCGCTTTGTAACCCTTCCCCGCCGCCCATCCTGCCAGCCCGTCGAGCGTGTTGAAGGGCGCTTCCCCGCCAATAAACTGCGACAGAAAAATGCCCGGTCCTTTCATTGTCCTCATACCACCTCCTGAACGTTACGCCTTGTCATCGTCATACTTAAACGTGAGAAGGAAAATTAGCGCGATCGCCGCGGCAGCCACCGCCGGGATCCACCAGAATGTGACCCACGCCTGCGGCACGGTCTGTCCTGCCACCAGGCGGTTGTAGAGCGCGCCGGAAATCTGAGAGCCGAGCAGCATGCCGATACCGTAGGTGAACATCACGATCATGCTCTGCGCCTGGCCTTTGACCTTTTCGCCCGCCACGCGGTCGGTGTAGATAAAGCCGACGACAAAGAAGAAATCGTAGCAGACGCCGTGGAGCAGAATGCCGAGATACAGCAGAATGCGCCCCTCCTCGCTGACGCCCAGCGCGAACATGGCATAACGCACGAACCACGCCAGCATGCCGATCAGCAGCATATATTTCACGCCCAGGCGGCGGAACAGCAGAGGGATGACCAACATGAAGACGATCTCAGACATCTGCCCGAAGGACATGGCGGTGCTGACGTCGGCAATCCCGGCATCCGCCAGATACGAGGCGGTGTAGGCGTAGTAGGTGCCGAGCGGGACGGAGATCAGCATCGCGCAGACGGAGAAGACGAAGAAGTGGCGGGTTTTAAGCAGCGCGAAGGCGTCCGCGCAGAAGAGATCCCGCACCTTTACCGGCAGGCCTTTCGCCGGGGCGGGCGTGTGCGGCAGCGTCAGGCTGTAGATCGCCAGCAACACGGAGCTGACCGCCGCCACCTGGAAGATGGTGACGCTGGACGCCACGCCGGTGACGCCGATGAAAATGCCCGCCGCGATCCAGCCGATGGTGCCGAACACGCGCACTACCGGGAAGGTTTTATCCACGTTCGCCAGACTGTGAAACGCAATGTTGTTGGTCAGCGCCAGCGTCGGCATATAGCAGAGCGTGTAGCCAAACAGCAGGCCAATCAGCAGCGCGCCGTTCTCAGCAATCAGCGCCCCCGGCACGAACCAGAGGATCGCCGCGCCCGCAAGGTGCATCACCGCCATCACCTTCTGCGAGGCAAAGAAGCGGTCCACCAGCATCCCGAGCACGAACGGCGAAAGAATGGAAGCGATGGGTCCGGCAGAGAACGCGTCGCCAATCAGCAAAGACATGTTGTGCCGGGTCATCACCAGGCCAAGCGTGACCGACCAGCTACCCCAGATAAAAAATTGCAGAAACATCATCAGCGACAGACGCGGCACCAGCAGCCGGTGCTGCGTTATCGCCTTTTCACTACTCTCAGTTGACACCATGATAAGCCTCACCCGGAAAAAGTAATCGATTACAAATTCGTTCAAATGAAAAGTAATCGATTACAAAACAAAGATCCTGTGGATCAAAACAGAATTGGGAGGGGAGTCACGATAAAGGTGAAGGGGAGGTGCCGGGTGACGGCTGCGCCTTACCCGGCCTACTAAATAACGTCCCCGAACATGTAGGCCCGGTAAGCGCAGCGCCACCGGGCGTGAAGGCGGGCAGTGTGGTGCGGTCTGGTGCCCTCACCCCGGCCCTCTCCCACAGGGAGAGGGTGCAAACACTAAAAACGGCAACCAGGTTGCCGTTTTGCTTTTACCTTCGTGAAAGCTTAAACGCGATAAACAGGAACACCACCCACACCGGCAGCAGCATCGCTGACAGGCGCATCTCATCCATGGTGCACATCAGCACCAGAATCAGGCCGAGGAAGGCGATACAGAGGTAGTTCCCCGCCGGATAGAGCAGCGCTTTAAACTGCGTCTCGCGCCCCTTGCGTCGCATCGCCGCGCGGAAGCGAAGGTGCGCCAGGCAGATCATGATCCAGTTCAGCAGCAGCGTGGCGACAACCAGCGCCATCAGCAGGCCAAACGCCTCTTTCGGCAGCAGATAGTTAATCAGCACCACCAGCGAGGTGATAGCGCCAGAAAGGAACAGCGAATTGATCGGCACGCCGCGACGGCTGACGCGGGTGAGGAACTTCGGCGCGTTGCCCTGTACGGAGAGGCCAAACAGCATGCGGCTGTTGGAGTAAACCCCGCTGTTGTAAACCGACAATGACGCCACGAGAATGACGAAGTTGAGCGCCGAAGCCACCACGTTGCTGTTCAAATCGTGGAAGATCATCACGAACGGGCTACTGTCAGATTTCACTTCCACCCACGGATAGAGCGCCAGCAGCACCACCAGCGAGCCGATATAGAACAGCAGGATACGGTACACCACCTGGTTGACCGCTTTCGGAATGCTTTTGTGCGGATCGCGCGCTTCAGCCGCGGTGATGCCAATCAGCTCCAGCCCGCCGAAGGAGAACATAATGACCGCCAGCGACAGGATCAGCCCTTTCCAGCCGGTCGCCAGAAAGCCGCCGTGCTGCCACAGGTTGTCGATGCTCGCGCGCTCGCCGCCGTGACCGGAGAACAGCAGCCACAGGCCAAAGCCGATCATGCCAATAATCGCCAGCACCTTGATCAGCGCAAACCAGAACTCGGTCTCGCCATACAGGCGCACGTTCACAAGGTTAACGGCGTTAATGATGATGAAGAAGGCCGCGGCCCAAATCCACGTTGGCACGTCCGGGAGCCAGTACTGCATATAGATGCCGGCGGCGGTCAGCTCTGCCATGCCCACCAGCACGAACATCACCCAGTAGTTCCAGCCGGAGAGGAAGCCTGCGAACGGCCCCCAGTATTTATAGGCAAAGTGTGCGAAGGAGCCGGACACCGGCTCTTCAACGACCATCTCGCCGAGCTGGCGCATGATCAGGAAGGCGATAATTCCGGCGATAGCGTAACCCAGCAGAACCGCCGGGCCAGCCATTTGAATGGCGGGGCCGATGCCGAGAAACAGCCCGGTACCGATCGCGCCGCCAAGGGCAATTAACTGAATATGTCGATTTTGCAAACCACGTTGCAGCGTCGGACTCTGATCCGACGAAGCTTCAGCGCTACCATGGCCTGAAGCGGATGACGCGTCTTTCACGCCCTACCCCTGTCTCTTTTTTAGAAGGGGCACGTTTTAACACTTCATGCTGGTGGTAGCAAGCTTAACGCCGGGCCAGCGCATGCGCCCGGCGGATAAACGTCACGACCCGATGATCCCGCCGTCCGCTTTGGTAATCACCACCGTTGACGATCGCGGACGCCCGTTCGAGCTGGCGTCTGGCCAGTTGGAAACAGCGCGCGGATTGGCCGGGTCGGTAATATCATCCCCGCCCTCCCCCGGATGCTGAATGTTGATAAACAGCGTGCGGTTGTCCGGCGTAAATGCAATGCCGGTGATTTCACATCCGCGCGGCCCGGTCAGAAAACGGCGATACTCGTTGGTGCCCGGAATGGTGGCGACCATCTGGTTATTGCCCATCCCCTCGTACGCTTTCTTATTGATGGTGCTGGAGGAGACGTCGGTCTGGATCCACAGGACGCCCTGGTGATCGAACGACAACCCATCCGGGCTGCCGAATGCCGCGCCCTGCATGGAGCCTTTGGCCTTCGGATCGTCGCCGTCGGTACGCCCGGCCATAACCAGAATATCCCACTTAAAGCGTGCGGCGGCAGGATCGGCACCCTCTTCGTGCCAGTGCATGATGTGACCAAACACGTTGTTGGCGCGCGGGTTAGCGGCATCGACCGGTGCCTTCCCCTCTTTACCGCGATCGCTGTTGTTGGTGAGCGTACAGTAGACGCTGCCGCTGGCGTGCGGATCGACGGCAATCCACTCGGGACGATCCATTTTCGTTGCCCCCACCGCGTCGGCCGCCAGGCGGGTTTTGATCAGCAGATCGCCCTGGCTTTCAAACCCGTTGCTTTTATCCAGGCCATTTTGCCCGAAGATCAGCGGCAGCCAGTCGCCGCTTCCGTCCTGGTTGAACCTGGCGACGTACAGCGTGCCGGACGTCAGCAGCTGCATATTGGCTTCCCGGTTCGCGGGATCGTATTTTTTGTCGGAGACAAACTTATAGATGTACTCAAACTTCTGGTCGTCGCCCATGTAGACCACCACGCGATTATCGGCGGCGAGCGTGACGGCGGCCCCCTCATGCTTGAAGCGGCCCAGCGCGGTGTGCTTGCGCGGGGTGGAGGTCGGGTTGTAGGGATCGATCTCCACCACCCAGCCGAAACGGTTGGGTTCGTTAGGGGTTTTATCGACGCTGAACCGCTCATCCACCTCGTTCCAGCGATAGGACTCATCGCTGTCGCTGATGCCGTAGCGTTTTTCCAGCGGATTGAGATCGGCTTTTTTCACAAAAATGTCCGACCAGTTCTCCTCGCAGGTGAGATAGGTGCCCCAAGGCGTGTGGCCGTTGGCGCAGTTCTGCATGGTGCCCAGAACGCGTTCCCCCTGCGGATCGGCGGCGGTTTTCATTAAATCCTGATGCCGCGACGGGCCGGTAAGCTGCATCGGCGTATTGACGGTAATACGCCGGGCGAAGGAAGACGGACGCACCACCTCCCAGCCGCTGCCCGTTTTTTTCACTTCCACCACCGACACGCCCATCGCGTTCTGCCCCTTGCGGGCTTTATCGAGGCTCCAGTTCGCCGTACCGTCGGTAAACAGCATCCCGTTATCGATGTATTCATGGTTCAGCGCCAGCAGGCCATGCTCCGGGTTTTGCGCCCCCTGCGGCAGGCTAAACCACGCCATGCCGTCGTGGTGCATGCCCGCCTGCACAGCCTGTTCGTCTGTGGTATTGCTGGCGTCCGGCTTAAATGCCGGCATGTTGTCTTTGATTCCCGTCGGATCACCCCAGCGATAGAACGGGCGGGCAATATAGCCTTCTGGCACCCTGACCGTGTCTTCCGTGGAGATGTCGATGCTGGTAAAGCCCAGGGAAACCGCTTTTGCCAGCGCGGAAGGCTTCGATACCGCGGCAATGGCATTTTCGGGTGTGATCAGATACGGGAATGATACGGCGGCCCCCGCTACGGCCCCCATCTGGAGAAAACGGCGGCGGGAGAGGAACACCTCTGCAACCTCGGAGAATACCGGGTTAGCGCTGCGGTTACTGATATCGTCGCGATGTTCTTTTTTAAATACAGATTTGAGGGGTCTGCCCATAGCGGCTTCCTGTCATTGGCCAAGAGGTAAGGATGTGGCGACCAGTGTAAGAAGCTTTTATTACAATTTTATAACACGACAACGAAGGGATTGGGGCGTCCCTGCCCCGGATAACGAGGTGGAACGCTTAGAACTCGTAGCCAACCGAGACCTTAAAGGTACGCGGCTCGCCCTGAGTGATGTAAGTACCGGAATCGTCCACGCTTGACCAGTAGTTCTCGTTGGTCACGTTGTCGATGCCTGCCCGCACGGTCATCTGGTTTTCATTGTGGTTCACCGCGAAGCGATAGCGCATGCCCAGATCCAGCGTGGTGTAGCTGTCCAGCTTTTTGGTGTTCGCAAGATCGGCATACTGCGTGCCGGAGTGGTTAACGCGTGCGGTCGCCGTCAGGCCTTCAATCGGCTTGATATCGTACTCTGCGCCCAGCACGGCGTAGAAGCTCGGAATACCGATCGCATCGTTGCCCTGATTGACGCCGTTTTTGGTTTTGGTCAGCTCGGCCTGCAACCAGGTGGCGCTGGCATTCAGACGCATCCCAAGCATTGGCTCGCCGAAGACGTTCAGCTCCACGCCGCGGTTACGCTGTTCTGCATCCAGGCCGTAGTGACCGCTGTCGTCAAGGATCGCCGACGGCATTTTGATCTCAAACAGCGCCAGGGAGCCGCCCACGCGGCCAAAGTCCGCCTTTACGCCCACTTCGTTCTGCTTAGAGTGCACGATACCGGTGCTCTGGCCGTAGTTAGTAGCAGTGTTCGGCGCAGTTTCACCGGGCTGTAACGCCTCGGTGTGGTTGGCGTAGAGGGAAATTTCCTCCCACGGTTTATAGACTACGCCGTAGGTTGGCATCCAGCGGCTGCCGTCGAAACCGTCCGCGTCGTTTTCCGCGCCGGTGATTTTGTTGTACCCGCGGATGACAACTTTCTGATGACGTGCGCCTGCGGTGAACAGCAGCTTGTCGTCCAGTACGCCCAGCGTATCGCTCAGCAGCCAGCCCTGGGTACGGGTGCGCCCGCTGGTCAGCGGATCGCTGTATTTCCCGCCTAAGCCGTTGAAGTTAGTGCTGTCCGGCATATCAACGCCGGTGTTGTGATAGATGTTGGTGGTCGGGTTATCTGCCGCCGCCGACATTTTCCACGCGATTTTTTCGTTTTTGGTCATCGCTGAATACCCGACGTTGACCTTGTGCGAGACAAAACCGGTGTCAAAGTTACCGCGAATGCCCGCCATGCCGCTGACGGAATCGCTGATGCGGTTGGTATCAAGGCGGCTGACCGTCGCATTACCGCTCTTATCGAGGAGCTTCGGCGCGCTGTAGATCCCTTCTTCGTGCGCGTGCTGCGCGCCGAGACCGGTATATGCCGTCCAGCTATCGGTGATGTCATACTCGCTGCGCCACATCCCGAACTCGTTTTCGATATCGCTGTAGGCCCACTTCTGCGAGAAGTTACGATCGTTCTTCGGCGGTTCAGGCACAAAGTCCACCGCCGAGATGTTGACGCTGGTTGGGCTGCCGTGGAAGGTTTTTTTCTGGTAGCCCAGGTCCAGCGAGGTGCGGAAGCGGTCGCCTTTGTAATCCAGGCCGGTGGAGAGCAGCGTGGTGCGGCGGCGGTCGTTCGGCACGCCGGTTTCCCCTTCGCGATGCACGAGGTTCACGCGCGCGCCAAACTGGTCGTTATCGCCAAAGCGACGACCCGCATCCAGCGTGGTGCCAATCTGGGAATCCGAGGTGTAGTCAACGCCCACTTTCGCCTGCGGGGTGTCGCCCGCGTGTTTGGGCTCAAGGTTGATCATCCCGCCCACGCCGGAGCTTGCGGCGCCGTTCATCAGGGAGTTGGCCCCTTTGAAGATCTCGATACGGTCGACCATCTGGGCATCCACCACCTGACGCGGCAGCACCCCGGACAATCCACCAAAGGTCATATCGTCGCCGTCAAACTTCAGGCCGCGAATGCGGAAGGTTTCCGCGCTGTTGCCGTAACCCTGAACAAATTGCACGCCCGCGTCGTTGGCAACCACGTCAGCAATGGTTTTTGCCTGCTGATCTTCCACCAGCTTCGAGGTGTAGCTGATGATGTTGAACGGCACGTCCATGGCGTTCTGCTGACCGAGCATACCCATGCGCCCGCCGTTCGCCACCTGGCCGTCGAGGAAGGCCGGAAGCAGCTGGTCACCACCGGGTTTGAAATCACTCCCCGCCGTGGACTGGACCACGATGGTGTCCTCTTTTTTCTCATCCGCCGCAAAAGCGGAGTGTGTAACCGCGCCGATGGCAATCGCCAGCAGCGTTTTGTGCATTGTGGTGTTGTTCATAATGAGCTCTTAACGTGCGCGCAAAAATGACCCGTTGTCGGGCCTTAAAAGTTATTAAAAGAAATGCAAATGAGAACTATACGCATTATGAATGCGTAATCAAGTGTCAACGGGCATCTCTGAGCGAGAAGAGACAAGAAACAAGGCTGGCGGGAGGTATGGCGCGCAACCACCCCCGAAACAGGGGTGGTTGCTAAGGCATTATTTTTTCTTGAAAATATCGGCGGTACCGTGAATTTTGTTGTTGGTGTTGCCGGAAGTCAGCACCAGAACATCAGCACCTTCTTTATCGGCTTTCTCGATCAGCTCTTTTTTCGCGTCGTCTACCGAGACTTCATTGGAAGTGCTAACCGTACCGATTTTTTCATACTGTGATTCCACTTTCTCAAACTCGTTTTTCGTCAGCAGTTCAGCCGCAAAGGTATTGGTGGTAAACAGAAATGCAGCGCCCATCAAAATAGCAGTCGTTTTTTTCATAACCTTTTTCCTTGAGATTAATCAGCAACTACGAAAAGCCCCACGAGTAAGAGTGAGGTGATATGAGCATGGTAGAGGAATAGCAAAATTGCCATAGGGTAAGAAAAATACTGTTATAACAGTCAATTGTGCTGTGAAAAATGTGCGTTAACGCTACTTTCGCGAGGGGTATTTCATGGAGAAAATCAGCAGGACGTCGCGCAGGCGGCAATCTGTGAAATTTAATGGCACGCCCTGTAGGATTCGAACCTACGACCTACGGCTTAGAAGAACGTAGAGTACTATTTAACGCACTGTAATATCATTGGTTTTTCCGCGCTCGCAACGCGTTTGTGTCATTACGTGTCGTTACCTGCTTTCTCGTTTTCTTGTGATACATCCATGCATGACACATCTATGACACAGAGAATGCATAGCCATGCCACCAGACATCGCTATGTAATTTCCCGATCCACCAACTTTGCGTAGCTCCTTCCAGTTTCGCAACTTGCCGCTTTACGCCCAATGCCTTGATCTGCATAATCACCACCGATCCGATTGTAAGATTTATCAGGTGCGCACCTCTTTTATCGGACAACAAGCAAATCTGAAAATCTCGTAGTGTATCGAGGCGACAGCATTTCACGCTTCATCTGCCACTGCTGCTGTATACCCTGCCCGGCAAAATAGAGCGTACCCTTTCCGTCCTTTGCATTCAGGTTATCCAGCACTTCCATTAACTTCTCGCTACCAGCTCGAGGCGCACTGTCGTCGAAAAGATTGAGCTGGGCCACGCCCTGGCTGAAGAAGTCACCCAGCATGACGCCCGCTTTCTGGTACCGGTGACCGTCCTTCCATATTTTGTCGAGACACTTTACCGCGGCGTTGATGATGTCTCTGCTGTCCTGAGTTGGCGTGAGCAGTCTTACCGATGCGCTGTTTCCGTAATACTGCTCATTAAGGGCAAATGGAGAGGTCTTAACGAAAGCTGAGATAAAACGGCAATACTGGTGCTCGCCGCGAAGCTTTTCAGCACCACGGGCCGCGTAGCTGCAAATAGCCTGCCGCATTTGCTCATAGTCAGTAATGCGTTCGCCAAAAGATCGGCTGCATACAATTTCCTGCTTCACCGGCGCGAACTCTTCCAGATCCAGGCATGGCTCACCGCGCAGCTCACGGACGGTTCGCTCCAGCACCACATTAAAGTGTTTTCGGATAATCCACGTACTCTGCTCTGAAAGGTCCAGTGCGGTTTTGATGCCCATGGCGTTCAGCTTCTTGCTGATTCGCCGGCCAACGCCCCAGACATCCTCCACAGGAACAAGCGCCAGTAGCCTTCGCTGCCGGTCGACGTTTGAGAGATCGACAACGCCTCCCGTCTGCCGCTGCCATTTTTTCGCAGCATGGTTAGCCAGCTTAGCGAGTGTTTTGGTCTGCGCTATGCCAACGCCGACTGTAAGATGCGTCCGCTGTAAAATAGTCGCGCGGATCTCTTTCCCGAACTCAGTCAGGTCCCGGCAGTTCCTTACTCCGGTCAGGTCGCAAAAGGCTTCGTCTATGCTGTAAATTTCCACGCGCGGGCTCATTTCTTCCAAGGTGGTCATTACCCGGCTGGACATGTCTGCATAGAGCTCGTAGTTGCTGCTGAAGCAAACAACACCAGCGCGCCGGAATAACTCCTTCTGCTTGAAGAACGGCTCACCCATCGCTATCCCGGCAGCCTTTGCCTCGGCGCTGCGTGCTATTACGCAACCGTCGTTATTCGACAGAACGACAACAGGTCTTCCGCGCAGATCGGGCCTGAATATTGTCTCACAGCTCGCATAAAATGAGTTCACATCGACAAGGGCAAACATCACATCACCGGATTGTCGTCTGTGAACGCCGCAGCGCCATTGATAAAAAAGGTCACCACTCCCATGACATCGACTTCATCTAAAGCATCACCTTCTATGCTTTCACCGTCTTCGGTGATGAGCGCCCCGCCCATAACGACCGCGAACTGTAGTTGTCCGAACGCATTTACCAGCACGCGTGTTCCGTTGGATGGCACAAGATCAGGCTGAAAAAGCGCATAACCGCCTGACGTTTCAACCAAGCAGGAGTAGCGGTTAACGCCACATAATTTTTCAAGCCTGAATCGCTGAGCTTTTGCCTCCATGGCCACCTCCCAAAACAACTGTATTTATATACAGTATCGTCAAATATGAGAGTCGATCAAGTTGGACAGTGATGCTAAACTTCAGACCTTTCCGAATTCACTGATTTCTATAATGTTAAAGTTATTCGCCAAGTACACATCAATAGGTGTTATCAACACGCTCATTCACTGGGTTGTGTTCGCTGTTTGCATCTACGCATTTCATACAGGCCAGGCACTTGGCAAATTTGCCGGATTCGTCGTGGCGGTGTCATTCAGCTTCTTTGCAAACGCCAGGTTCACTTTTAAGTCCTCCACAACCACGATGCGCTACATGCTGTATGTCGGGTTTATGGGATCCTTGAGCGCAGCTGTTGGTTGGGCGAAAGATAGAAGTGGCTTGGATCAAGTAAATAATAATTGCAGGCATAATATGCCATTTAAAAAGGATCAGGTTTTATAATGAAAGATAAGATTGAATCTGTTGATGGCGTAAGAGGATTGGCATGTTTAATGGTAATCCTTTCGCATCTTTCATTAATATTCTTTCCATATGTATTTAGTGGTAGGGTTTCAGAAATGCGCTCTGATATAGAGTATTACATATACCACTCACCAATCACGTTTTTCTACTCAGGAACTTCTGCTGTATTTATATTTTTCTCCCTTAGTGGATTCATACTTACATATGCATGTTGTAAAAACAACAATATATTATTTGATAGCCTTAAGATGACTCTATCTAGATACCCAAGACTAATGCTGCCAACATTCGGGTCTATTATGCTATGTTATATTGTTATGGTAATTACACCATCTGGATTTAACCAGCTAAACTGGATCGGCGGTATGCTTGAGCTCAAGCAACACAGTTTTTTAGGAGCCTTATATAATGGGTTTGTATCTGCTGTTCTGTTCTGTGACAGATCTTACAATATCATAATCTGGACTATGCAAGTAGAATTCTTTGGGTCACTCATTATCTTTGGATTAACACCATTGATATCCCAAATAAAATACAAAGTACTGTTATTGACAATTGGGGCATTGGTATTTGTTTGTTTATCACCAAGCAAAATAGGCTGTAGCTATGCATCATTTTTAATTGGCTCAGCGATCTACCACGCAAATATAAAGCCCAATAAATTGCTTGGTTACTTTACGCTGCTAACTGGTATTTATTTTGCTGGATTCCATAACAAAAGCAATTCTTACACACTCATTAATGATTTGCTAACCTTTAATGCGCCGGGTGGAAGGTCTAACTCTTACTATATTTCTAATATGATATCTGGTTTCTTGATAGTTTTCTCAATTATCAAAGCAGGAGTAATTCAATCTGTAGTAACCAGTCGTATTTCTCTTTACTTGGGAAAAGTATCTTACTCCGCATATCTTATTCAGATACCAGTGTTTTATGTGCTAACTCAATTAGCATTTAATTTTTTAAGTAAAAATGGTCTTGATTACATTTCTTCTGCATTAATTACATGCGTTATTAGTATAGTGTCTATATATGCCATATCAAATCTTTTTTATGAGTTTGTAGATAAAAGAAGCATTAAAGTTTCTAAGCTATCTCATAAGTTGATAGAATAAGTTAATGCGCCCATATGGGCGCACTTCTATCGGTTTAGGTACTTGTTATTCTGAAGATCCTGGATGAGGGTAGCTAAGATATTTGCTACCTGAGAAGTAGTTAGTGTATTAACATCCCCCCCCCTTAGGTTGGCAGCATTTGTAAATGGATACGTTTGAGGAGTTAAGCTTGCAGGGAACTGATTACCGGATTGATACCGCTGCGTTGGTACAGGGTTAGAATAACCAACATCTGAAGTAGTCGATGATGCGACAACGCAGCCACTTACATGTGAAATCGACAATGCGCCTGAAATCTCAAAAGGTCTCCCAACTGATGGGCCAAAATGCGATATTCCTGCCACATCCTTTATTATTGAACTGCCTGAAGCATTTACTCTTATATAAGAACTTGGCGATCCTTGGGTTGCGACAAATCTAACATTACTAATGTAGACGTGTCTGCATTCTGTAACCCTCATAAGTGCGTCTGTATATGTAGTTCCAAATGGATATGCTCCGGATATTGATACATCATTTATGAATACATCGCATGCGCCAGACCCTATTCCACCGCTTAAGTCTATAGATTGAGAGTTAACTGCACTGCAAGCAATGTTTACATTGCTAATCCTAACCCTCCCCATCATTTTAGTTGTATTATTCGTTGCTCTAGAAATGTAAATGCCAGCGCTAGTCGGGTTTATGATATTGATAGAGTCGAATGAGATATCACCATTATCAACAGGATAATATCTTGACAGTATTGGAGTTGAACAGTCCTTAATGGTTATATCACTAACAATAATATTACTTGCGGTTTCTATAGCAACTCCAGCATTACAAGACTCTATGTATCCACCTGAAATTGTACCATGCCTAAAGTTAGCCCTAATCCCATGCGATGAGCAATTCTTAATATTAAATGAAGTAACAGTTACCCTGGTAACAGCGGTTCCTTCTCCTCCATCATTGCCATTTACTGCATCATCTGATTGCAATCTCAATCCATTTCCAGATGATGTGTTGATATATAAATCAGAAACTATAACATTTGTTGTCCTACCGGCATGTGTTGCACCTATAAAGAAAGAACTTGCAAAGGTGCTTTTAACAGTTACTTTTTCTGCCCTAACCTCTCTACAGTTACCACAGTTAATCCCGTGACCTTGCTTATTTGTACCATCTGGCAACTGAATTTGACCTAATCCACTATGGTGAGAAAAAATATCACTTATCCATATTGTGTCATTGTAATCAAATGAGCAGTTGTCAACCCATCCATTTGCTAGTTCTATTCCTTTAACCACAACTTTTCCGCTGGTCTGTATGGCTAAACCAACGCCTGGATTGTCTGATGCATTTTGCTTAGAAAAGTCAAACTTTATATTACCATTTATCGAAACGTCAACTGGGTCATAATCATATTCTGAGGTGGTATCGTTCCATACCCTGTTAGACCTAAGCCAGAACTGCGCACTATCAATTAGAACCTCGCTTAGCGCATTGGAAATTTCAACCCTGTTAGTTATTTTGAATATTCCGCGCAGTGTAACAGGAGAGTAAGCAATCTTAATGCTGCCGCCTGATATAATAAGCCTCTGTAACTGAGCGTCATTCTGTGCGATCTTCCAGCCTGAATTCACTTCGTTAAAGAAAGAGACTGGGTACAGCTCAACTGTTCCGTTTATAGCGGTTGAGTCATAGTTAGTTACAGTCAATGGAGATGATAGTGGAATACTCATCATCATGAGATTCCCATCAACTCTAACAAATCTAACTCCTGAAGGGATCACCTGACCTGAGCTTACAGATGCGCTTCTTATCGGGGGGTAAATATCCCCGCCTGTATAGCCAACCAAAGATGGCAATACATTGAGATACTCATCAATATAGATCCATGCCCCTGCACCAATCCCACCAGTGTTTTCAGGTGTAGATCCTGGAGCTACAACTTTAGGAAGAGAGCCATCCCATCGGTAATATTGGTCGGTGCTTTCGTCCCTAAGAACCTGATTAGGTAATGTTAGGGTCGCCCCATCCTGAAATGAGTCCACCGTGATGTAACCATAAGCGGCAATGGCCTGCTGCGCAAGCCAGCGAAGGCCCTCAATTGTATAGTGCTTCCCGCCGAATCGGTCTTCATATTGCTGGGCCATTGACGTGACAAACTCATCAATTTTCCCGGCATTAAACTTCAGGTCGCGCGGTGATTCGCTTGGTACAGGCAAATTGGTAGGTTGCGTAGCCATATTGATTCCATAAAAAAACCCGGCGCCTTGGCCGGGTCTGGTTGGTCGGGGGACGGTTCTTATTGGTAGATGGCGTCGCTGTATTCCGCGACGGTCAGAGATACCGTGTTATCTGTGTTCGGTTTGATGCTGTTGACCGTCCATAGCTGACTGTCCAGTTCCTCCACGGTCGCAATGAGGTAGCGCGACGGAAGCTGCACAGTGTCTCCGTTCCAGATATTGAGCTGAATGTTGGGGATAGCCGCGGTGAATCCGTACTTCGTGTCGCCACGCGCCGCCGCTGGATAGCGCAGCGTCGGGTTACCTAGGCTGTCTGTCACCAGCACATACATCGAACCGGTAAACGTGATCGGCTCACTGGTATCAAAGTTATTACCGGCACGCCCGGTGATGTAACCCTGTTGCTGGTTGCTGTCGTAGATGTCTGGCATCTGAATGACGCTACCGACCTGGATAATACCGTCTTCGAACACTTTGGCGTTCATCTTCACGCGCGAGTAGATCAAACGCTTGGTTTCGCGTAATGCGCGCTCCCGGGCCTGATACTCGTTACGGAAGCCGACTATCTCCAGCTTGTTCGGGTTTTCCGCTTCCTGCTCAACGATGGCACCGTTCAGCACGCGGTAGTTGATGTACGTCTTGTTGTTCGTGGTCGGGTGAACGTAGGACACCTGCACGCCGTCATAACCGCCTGGAAGAGTAGCTTCGTACGTCATTTTGTACTCGTCCGTCTTCATGTTCGCCCGGTTGAATAGGCCAGTACCGCGACACTCAGGCGATGACGCTTTCCCTCTTTCCGGAAAAACATCAGCCTGACCATGATTAACAGGCAAACTATGGCGTTTGCATCCATCAGAAGAAGCTGCCATGTCATTTATCTTCCTCCCCCAGCCCCGGCATCTTCCCGCTTTTGGATTTGCGGAGAATACGCAGCAGGACTGCCACGGAAATGGAAGCAGTGACAATTGCACCGACAGCTGGCGATACCTCAATGCTGGCCGGTGGCTTCATCAGGCTTAACGGCGTGTTGATGATTCCGGCCATGATTTTCGCCATGGGAACGGAGAAGAACACGCCACTGATAAACGATATCAGCGCAAAGATAGCCTGCTTCCAGAGTTGATGGGGATCTGAGGTCAGAACGTATAGCGCCGTTCCGGCGAGTGATCCGAGCATCACTGCTGGAGTCGCCTCCGGAAACAGCGTGGCAAAGGTTACACCGACTGATGACGATGTAAGACCAACGCCTACGATAGTGAAGGTCTCAGACATATTTATTCCGTGTGTAGTTGGTTCAGGCCCTCGGGACGATTTAACAAGTAGGCGTGTCGATGATGATTCCCGGAGCCTGGAATAAAAAACCTGGCGACAAGCCAGGAAGATGAGGGTAAGGCAATGTCGGCTCTCTGGCCGAAGGGTTCCAGGTAGTGGGTTTGGTTTGTGGTGGCCGGCGCTGCTATCCGGCATTCACGGCTATCGCTTTACGACGCCATCAGGACATTCACCACAACGGACAGAGCACTCATGACTCGCATCATGTGGCGCAACCCCATGGCAGGGAGTCGAACCCTACAAATGCTCTTTCCTGTTGTGCACTCCGTTTCGTGGAGCGGACGGCATAACGTATTCGCGAATTCAGTTATGCACCTGATGCAAGATAAAGCCGCCGCGATGACGACTTGTTTTGCTGATGGCTCGCCTGGCTGGATTCGAACCAGCGACCAACCGCTTAGAAGGCTGGTGCTCTTTCCACTGAGCTACAGGCAATAAAAAAGGCCGCCTGAGCGACCTGTCTGTTGAATTGCACCTTCACCACATTTTGAGCCCACGTAAAAAGCCTCTTAAGCCTTTAGCGTGCCTCCTGTAATGCGATGTGCACTCATCAATGACATCATGAGCTGACACAAAACGAAGTGACTTGCTACCAACCTCTTTGTGCACTTTGTTTATGACGTTAAATATTCGAACACTAAAAGCATCATCCACCTTTCTGATTTCGTAACGATAGGTGATGTTGTTAGTGCCGCCAACGTAAAGCTGGAAGTTCTTCATGATGAGGCCTCTCTGTTTTAACTGGAGGCCACATTTTACATAAGTAAAAAATGATTTTTAACTTTTAACGACCATTTGGTTTACAGAAAGCACAAAAAACAAAGCCCCGCACGATGGCGAGGCTCTTAATTCTTTGTCGACCTACGAAGCTATGGCGACGATATCAGATTTACATGAAATATATGCGTTTCAATCCAGTTTTGCAAGACTTCTATCGAAATTTGTCGCCTTTTGTTGTGAACGTGATCGCGTTACCTGCAACAAAGCACCGCTATCCAGGCGAAGGAAGATGCGGCGCATCTCAATCCAGCGGTCCGTAAACGTCTCAGACCAGTTCTTTGGCGTTACGTCGACCAGTTTCGCCAGCACCTGATATTCGTACGTCTCACGCCCCGCCAGCTCTGCCTTAACGTCCTGCGCCGCCAGCCATATCAGCTTCTTCAGGCGCTCCATCGTTTTGCCGGCCACCTTCTTCGCGCCGAGCTGTTCCCGGAACTCTGCCCACGCCCACTGAGTGATCGCCACCTGGTACTCGAAGCGTATATTCTCGCTGTAGTTCCACAGCAGCCAAGCTTTCTGATGGTCTTCAAGCGACAGGACGGCGCGGCGCCACGATGCGGTCACGAACTCAACCGGCCCCACCAGCGCGATTGACGATCCCTTAGCGCGTGACTGGCTGCCGCTCATCGCAGGGCCATCAGGGTTAACTTTCCGGCCGGTGACCGGGTCGGTGATTTTCTTCCGTCCCCGGCTGCGCGCCGTCGCGGTGAATTGCGCGTTCTCGGCGAAAGCTACCAGTTGCCCTTTCGTTGCCCCGCTCAGATCTGCGGTCGCCACAATGAGCTGCTGACGTACGTATTCCAGTTGCTGACTGTTCATGCGGCTTCCTTCTGTGGCTGGTTGGTTTTGGTCTGGCTGTGCTTTGCTACTGGCGGCATGCTGGCGCGCTTAACGCTTTCAGCCTGGTACCGCAGGAAGTCTGTGTGGTTCATTCGGCCTCCAGTTCGGTGATGGTCAGTTCAAGCCTGCCGCCTTTGACGATCGGCATTCTCTTCACGCTGTAGTAATCAACCTGCTGGTCATCGAGCCAGAAACCGGATTTCGTCAGGGCATCGAATGCGGCCTTTTGTAGATTATCGAGGTCCCGGCGGCGGCGATCCGGCATGTGGCACTCGATACGGATTTTCACGGGCGTGGTCAGGCCGATATCGAGCATTGAGTCTTTGATAATTCTGGCGACACTGTTGCGGTACGCCTGCCCCTCTGTGCTGATGTGCGTGCGCCCGCGGTTATGCCGGTAGTAGCGGTTGTTGCTCGGCGGCCATGGGAGACTGATGCGATATTCATTCATGCTTTTACGAGCCCCTCTTTCAGCCAGATAACCTGCGTGCGGGCCATTCCTTCAAGCGCGCACTCCTTTGCATATTCCGCATCGACCAGGCGGGTGCGGCGATCAATCTCGTCGTGGCAACTGCTGCATGCAATGGTGGCGATCAGGTCAGGCGGCTTGATTCCGGTTCCGCACAGCCCCGCCAGGCGGATATGAGCCAGTACAGATGTCTCAGGATTTCCGTTGCATACGCCCGGGATGCGTACCTGGCATTCGCGACCGCGTGCCGCTTTGCATAAATTAGCCATGCGTTCTCCTCGCCGCGAGACGCAGCCATTTCTGATCCACCAGGCGGGCGGTGTAGCCTTTCAAGGTCGGGATGTCGGACGGCTTAACCGCGGGCTTGCGCTGGCGGCCAGCCGGAACGCGGAAGATTTCGTTTGTGATGACGCGGGAAAGTGGAGTTGACATCATGCCTCCTGCTTGTCGCGCAGCTGCTGGTACTCGCAGCTCTGCGGGATGGTCAGGTGACAGCCGATATTCATCGCCCAGGCTTCGACCTTGCACAGGAAGATGTACATTTCGCCCGTTTCCAGCTCTGACGTATGGCGGAGAGATTGGACGGTGGTGACCTCGCCAGACACGACGTCTACACGGTCCTTGCTTTCGTAGCCGAGATAGGTGTGCTTCATCGCGTCTTTGACCCACTCAGGCGTAGCGAAGGTCTTGCCGCGGGCGATGAGGTATTCACTGATTTCCGTGTACCACATGTGGCTGAGCGCGTTCTGCGACAGACTGCGCTTCTCGCGCCATGGTTTGACTTGCAGGCGGAAACATTGCCCGGCATCCAACAATGGCTGAATCTGCTGGCCAATGGCCGCAAAGTTGCCGCGATGGAGTTTGATGCCGTCTATTGGAAGAGTCATACGGCCTCCTTAACGGAAACCGCAGAATGCAGAAAATCGCAGGTGCATTTCTGCATCTGTGAAAAGGTGAGGAGTTCAGATTGTGGTCGCATTTAAGTCCCCTTAAATGCGCAGAAGTCACTGACGGGTGTTCAGGCCGTCAGCAAAGAAAGTATGGACGGTTGATTCAACAAAATCAACTGAAGAGAAAGGCCTCCGAAGAGGCCTGAATTTTGTGCGTCAAAGCGGTTTTACGTCGCGCTTAGCCTCGGGCCGATGAATGCGGATCGTCATTCCACTATGGGTGGTGATCACCATGCTATCCCCAGGATTGATATCAGCCAGATCAAAAGCCTCGTAAAACGAATCCATAGCTAGGGTTTTCTCGTCTTTCCGGTTCCACCAGCGCCAACAACGGCGAAACAGAAAACCAATAAACCAGCCATACGCTTTGGCTGCCAGGTAAAACCATGCGATCACCATCGTTGCGAAAAATAACCAGTCAGTCGCGCTGAAATTTTTGATCTCGTCCATCACTTAACCTCCTCCTGCGGTGCTGCTGGCAGTGGCATCCAGTGGGTTGGGCTCCATGATGCTCCTGGTATAACCCAGCCATCTATATCTGCATCCGGATGCCCAGGGCAATTTGTTGCCCACTTCATTGCATAGCCGCCAGGAGCTGATTGCCATGGCGCAGCAACTATCACACCTGTTGATGGGCTTGGCATCCGCTCACTGCAAGCCACCCAACCATCCGGAGTTGCCGTAGAGTTGCCAGCCTCATACGCAACGCGCAACCAGTGGAAAAATACCTCCGTCATCACGCATCCACACTCGACGTCAATGGTGCCTGTCTGTTGCGAAAGCCACTGCTCGAATGGCAACTTGTTAGCCGTCGTTACAATTTCAGCCACCCCCGCCTTCTTGCCAGCCTCAAAGCACTCACGCTGCGTCATTGCGTAACCCGGGTAATCAGGCATTACTGCAGTCTCACCATGACCTACCGGAGCCGGTGGTGCTGCTTCAAGCTCAGCAATGTGATTACTTTGCCATGCAACGAAATCAGTCAGTGACTCGACTTTGTACTTTTCGCAGAGCGCGTCGTGAATTGCGGCTTTGCGATGCAGGTCTGCGATTTCTAACGGTGCAGGCGGGGCGGTGTAAAGCGGAACGGCATCTTCATGAAAAGATGGGGAGTACCCGCACGGACCTTTCCAGAACGTACCAACAGGCTCAGCTTCGAGCGATGCCAGCGCGATACGCGCCAGCTCACGAGCTTCTTCACCGTCAATCTCGTCAATGTCATCTCGGCCAGATATGTTAGCAAGCCATTCCAGGCGTTCTTTGGAAATAGTGCTCATGGGTTAGTCCTCCACTTTGGCTGCATTTTTACGGTTTGAACGACACACCAGAGCCCAAAAATTCATTTCGCAAATAAGCGCTGCCAATACTTCAGCCCGGCGACGCCCGCCTATTTTGTTGGACTTCCCAACAGAGCGCTTACGCTGGCGCATTACCTTTCTCGTGTGCGCCGCCTGAACTTCCTGCTGTCGCTGCTTTGATGCGTAAACTCCCTTAGGCGGTACTTTTCGGGCCTGTTTTTGATAAGCAGTTAACAGGTCGTGTACGTCTGTAAATTTAGCCATGCTCACTCTCCTTTACCGGCTGCGGCCAGAGCCGACTTAGACTCATCAATGTTCCACTGCGCGTCACCACAACACAGAATCCCGTTTGATGCTTCGTGGCCAAACGCCTCTGTATGCTCGATAAAACCGTGCGCGCACTGGAGATGGCGTGATAACTCAGCAATCTGCTTGTCTTTGGCTTCCAATTCATCCAGCAGCGCCAGCACGGTGGCGGGGTTGGCTGCGGCGATGTGTTTTGCATCCTCTTCACGCCAGATACTCTGTCTCGCAAAACCCCACCATACGACGGCTTCAGCCAGAAACTCTTTATCGCTGGTATCAATGCCGTAGTTACCGTCCTCACAAGGCTTGTCATGCACGTACCATGGTCCCGGCGTCGCCTTCTCCGCCGCTTCCCGTAATGCGCGTTTGTCGAAGTTGCTCATTGGGCGGCCTCCTGGACAGGCATCAGTGCTTCACGCACGCATGGCTTGTAGTAGTGATGGAAAGCGAACGTCAGGCCGAGCTTAGTAGCACTCTGATTCTTCGAGCTCAGCAAGCCAAGCCCCATACATATGGTTGTTGCAGTCCAGCCAGAGTGATACCCAGCAGCACGCTTCATAACTGTTTCGGCCAGGATGGTGCGGAAATCAGTGCGCCCGAAATTCGTGTTTTCGAATGCTGCATTGATCACCTCATCAGTCAGGTGCGCGTCAATAGCGTTGCTCATGACTGAACTCCTTTGCGAAGCTGGGCGGCGAACTCATCACAGATATGCGTCGCCACTTCTAGACCATGAATTTCACCCTCTTGGTAGTAATGAGACGATGCATTGTAAATTTTCATGCATACCTCATCCACACCCTGCGCCCGCACTTCAGCCAGGAAAGCGTCGGTCGCCGGGGTTTCGCAGTCGAGCACAAACTGGAATTCATGAAGCGTCTGCCCATCGATAAAATCACCGATCGCCGGGTCTATCATTTTATTGAGCTTTTCGTACACGGCGCACGCTTCACCCAGAAGCTCGCGGCCCTTAGCCTTCAGCCCCGCATTCTCCGCAGCCAGCGCCGCGCATCTGGCTTCAGATTCTGCGAGCTTTTCTTCGTTCTCAATAGCAATCCTGTACAGCTTCTCAAGCTGAGCCATTGAAGTCAGGAGACCGTTGTGCTTTATCATTTCGACCAAATTTTTAATTCTCATACCCCTACCCTCCCCCAAACCATCAATACTCGCTTCATAGCCGCGCTGTTGCGGCACTCCTGGCAGATCACGTTTGTGTCCGTCCGCTGAATTAACTTCGACTTACCCTGCTTTATGCCCGGTATCGTGTCAGGGGCGTAGCGCTTGCCGTAACTGGTAAGGCTGTACAGGCGCTGGCCGTATTTTCCTTCACAGCTGATCAGGCCGTCGGCCAGCAACGTGCTCACCGTCCCGGATATCTTTTTGGTGTCCATACCGATAAGTCCTGCCAGTTTGACGCTGTTCAGGCCCGGGTTATTACGCAGGGCTGCAAGAATCTGCCCACGAATTGTTATGGTCATCTCACACCATCCCGTTCGACTTGTTGCGGTTGTACTTCGCCTGGAGCAGTTGGATCGGCGTCGGCCCGTGCTGGGCATCCGGTGCCGCAATTGCCCGGCGAACCGGCGGCACTGGCTTACCATCGGTGACGCGCTTCTCCCACATGTCCAGCAGGTAACCGGCTTCACGCGCCAGCTCACCATGCGTTAATTGGCGCTCTGTGCTGCGGTGGCGCAGTTCTACGCAGATGTGGTACATGACCGGCTGCGACCAGGGGAAATGTTCGCTGGATGTGAATTCGAATGAACGGTTACGCCAGTCCCAGTATTCGGCGATCACCTGGTCAACCGTGATACCCAGCGCCCCGCCACTCTGCTTGCACCAGGCGACGAACTGACCCGGCGACGGCAGGAATGGGCGCTCCTGGCGGCGGGCAATGCGCATACCGGCATCGACCTGGGCCATTGAGTGGATCCCGTTCTCCTGAAACGCCAGCAGCCACTGACGGCGAAATTCGTTCAGGTCGTCCTGACTGCGGAAGTTCGCCATGCTGGCCGGGAACGCTGCGCGCAGCTCGTTGAACAGCTTGTTGAAGACCTGCGCCACCTGCTCTACCGGCGCGCGCTCCTGGTACTGCTCTGGCAGATTATGGGCCATGCGGCTCATCTGCTCGCGATCGTGGTTACGCATCTGCTCTGCAAGAGATTTCATCGGATCACCCCATAGGCCCAGTCAGTGTTGTTGAAGTCCAGATCCTGCTTAGCGGCGCGCTGCTCGCCTCCAGAATTACGCTGCATTGTCAGTTTGTCCCACTGCTTACGCAGGCTTTCCGGGCTCAGGATGTTGGTCTGCCAGAAGTGGTGTTTGCTTGCCCAGTCGTACAGCGCGCAGATGTCCTGGTGCGACCGGTTGTCTATCTGGCGCATCAGGCGAACGGTGTTAGACCAGGAGGTCATGTCCGGGGCTTTGCAGGTTGGGTTAATCAGCTTCACCCTGGAGGAAATCCACTTAGCGATCTCGAGGTCTTCAGCCGATCCCCACTTCGCACCGGATGGGGTGTAAACCGCAGCTTCAGGATGAGCTGATAAAAATTTATTCAGACGTGCGTCAGAGGATTCGTCAGAATTCTCGGACGAAGATCTTTTAATGTTTTTATTGTTGTTATTACATTGTTGTTCATGATTCTCGGTGAAACGCTCGGGTAAATGCGCTCCGTTATGCGCGGCATAACCTTCCGAAGCCGCGCCATTACTGGATTCGCCATGCTCGGCATTAAGCGCGGAGATATGCGCGGTGATACGCTCGGGCAAATCGTCCATTTTTTGAGCATATTCAGCGTAATTTGTGATGGTTATCACAGAACCCTTTCGCTTCTCTCCGGAGCGAGAAATCATCCCTTCACGCTCGAAAACATCAAGCATCCTGTCTACGGCGTGTCGACTACATGGCTTCCCTTCCCTGTCGCATAAATTCAGCCCGAGATCGGCTGAGGTGGTGACCAGTTGTCCGGTTTGCAGCGGCCATTTAACGATGGCAAACGTATTAACAATCACAGCGAGTGCGCTGGCGGAAAAAGGTATCGACGTCGCTACCTGGAGCGCGCTGAAGAACAGTATCTACCCTGGCGCCAAAGACGAATCAGTAATGATGGCGCTCGATTACTGCCGTGCCCGCCAGTTGGATCCGTTGCTGAAGCCTGTTCACCTCGTGCCGATGAGCGTCAAAGACTCAAGAACGGGTAAAAGCGAATGGCGTGACGTGGTAATGGTGCTACCGCATTGCCACTCTATGAGTATGAACATGAAAATGCGCTTCGTGCAGCTATGACAGTATTCCTCATGATACAGGGCTCTTCAAATGTTCAGGATAATCCAGCCTAATACCTGGTACGCCGATCCCCACGGCGCGCCCTGCAAGATAATCCGCGTTACCCACGAAGTCATCCACTACATCCGCAACGGTCGCACCTGCATCGCCAGCATGGGCCGCTTTAATCAGGATTTCGAGCCGCTGACCAAAGCACAGGCTGAGCGGATCGCCGAAGAAATAGAAACAGCAGAACACCTGAAGAAGCTGCGCGCCCAGCGCGCGGCATGAGGAGAGATTATGGGATTAGACATTACTGCGTACAGCAACATTAAGCGCCTGGACGCTCATCTGAATGATGATGGCGAGGCTGTCTATAACAGCAATGGAGTGGTGGTAGAAGCGTATTACTTTCACGTTTGGAAAAACCCAAGCTTCCCGGGTCGTGCGGATGAGCTGGTCGATGGGGCTGTTTATACATATGAAGACTGCACAGGTCACGGCGTAGGTTATGGCGGCTATTACTGGTGGCGTAACGAGCTTGCAGAAATTGCTGGCTACCCGGTTGGTGAATATGAGAGTGGACATGGAAAAGAAGCTAACCATTTTGGTGGTGTGCTCAACTCCGATAGCGGCCCATTCTATGAATTGATCAACTTCAGTGACTGCGAAGGATTTATTGGCACAGCTGTTGCGACGAAATTACTGGCTGATTTTAAAACCTTCCATGACAAGGCTGAAGAGATCGGCAGCCTCTTCTTCGAGCAATACAAGCACTGGCAGTCAGCCATGGAAATGGCCTCGAACAATGGCTGCATTAGCTTCCACTGACGCAACTGATAGCCAGTTATGAGCTGGCTATTGGGTGCGAAAGCGCCACCTCGTGATCCCTTTTGCCCGGCCCCGCGCCGGGTTCTTTTTTGCCTGGAGGAAATGCATGGTTGAGGCAAAAACACTGACAGCCAGACAGGCGGCCGAGCTACTAATCACCTCACCGAGAACTGTCTACCGTCTTATCGACTCGGGGCAGCTGGCCGGGAAGAAGATCGGGAACAAATACCGAACGACCGACGTCGCCTGTATTGCGTATTTACATGACCCGCGCGATCCTGTTCCTGCGAGCGCGGGTGAACATAAAGGAGAAATTTTATGTCAATCACCCTCAGAGGCGGCGTCTGGCACTGTCATTTCGTTACGCCGTCAGGGAAAAGAATTAGACGATCTCTTGGTACGGGGGACAAGAAACAAGCGCAGGAGCTGCACGACAAGCTGAAGGCTGAAGCGTGGCGGGTAGATAAAATTGGGGAGCTTCCGACGAGGACATTCGAGGAATGTTGCATCAGGTGGATCCGCGAGAAGGAGCATAAGCGGTCACTTGATGACGACAAGACCAAAATAGAATACTTCCTGCGGCATTTCTCCGGGCGGGATATTTCGACCATCACAGCCGAGCAGGTTAACGAGGCTGTTTCTAAGATGGTCAACCGTAAGCATATTCAGATCTGGGAGTCACGCAGGGACGCGGCTATACGGCGTGGGAAGGAACCGCCTCCGTATGTTGAGAAACCGGTAAGCCAGGCCACAAAGAGTCAGCACCTTTCGTTCATGCGATCTCTGTTCAAGGCTGCGGCTAATGACTGGGGCTGGATTAAAACGGCCCCGGTTATAAAAACCAAAAAGCCGATCAGCAAACGCATCCGATGGCTGACCAGGGACGAGGCAGAACGGTTAATTGCCTGCATGCCGGAGTCGATAAAGCCGGTGGTGATATTTGCACTGGCAACCGGCCTGCGCCGCTCCAACATCATTGATCTGGAGTGGCAGCAGGTCGATATGCAGAGAAAGGTTGCATGGGTAAATCCGGAGAACGCGAAGGCGGGCAAGGCTATCGGCGTGGCTCTGAATGATACCGCATGCAGGGTGTTAAGGGATCAGATCGGGAAAAGTTCCAGGTGGGTATTCGTTCACACGAAGCCATCAACGCGCCCGGATAAAACCGTCACTCCGGCTGTCCGCAAAATGCGAGTGGATGACAATGTCGCCTGGCGCATTGGACTGGAAAGAGCGGGTATAGAGGACTTCCGTTTTCACGACCTACGGCATACCTGGGCGAGCTGGTTAATTCAGTCCGGCGTGCCGTTGTCCGTTCTGCAAGAAATGGGCGGCTGGGAGTCCATCGAAATGGTCCGTCGATACGCTCACCTGGCACCGAACCACTTAAGCGAACACGCACGGAAAATTGATGCCATTTTTGGCAACCATGACACAAATACGACACAAGGAGAAAATCAGGCTGGCTTGAAACTGGCGTAAGCGCCTGTTTTTAAATGGCACGCCCTGTAGGATTCGAACCTACGACCTACGGCTTAGAAGGCCGTTGCTCTATCCAACTGAGCTAAGGGCGCACGGAGAAGAGTGTACTTCGCGGTGGTGAAACGCCTGGAATTATACGGTCAATGCGTAGTGAGTCAATGCCTTTTCCGCCTTCTCTGGCGATAATGACTAGCTGATTGTAAATACGGCTGTTTTTTCAACATTTATCCCTCTTTTACGGGCTGCGAAAAGGCTTAGCCGCTTTTAAGTAACGCCTGCTGTTTTCCTGTTTACTTCACCTTCACACTGTCCTGCGGTAACCCGGCCGCCTGGAGGCTGGAAGTGAACAGGACGACGGAGTGACAGCGCCAGACCAGACAGGTTTTCCCTCGTGCGTGCAGCACATCTCAAACGATATTACAGGCATTAAGCTTGAACCCATTGTCGCCCTCTCATCTTCGCGCACGGTGGGGGCCGAAGTGCTCAGCGTGCTGTCGCCGCATCAGCAAAACGAAAGCTTTTTCCAGGACTGGTCCGCCGCCCGGGCGCTTATGCTGCTGGAAGCACAGATCGCCGCGTTAAAAAACCCCTTCCCCTGTGACAACCTTTTCATAAATTTGCCGATAACCGTTCTGACCATACCGGAAATGTTCCAGCGTTTACTGCAACTTAACAGCCCACCGCTGAACATTGAACTCGTGGAGCCTGCCTCGTTCTTTACACTCTCAGACCCGGCGCGTCTGAGGGTGAGTTGTGCGCTTCAGCAGTTGACCGCGCGAGGACACCGGATCTGGCTGGATGATATTGATGAAGCGTCAGGACAAGCATTTTCATCCTGCCGCCTGCCATTAAGCGGAATAAAAATCGATAAGATCGCTTTCTGGCGTTTACGTGAAACGCCGGCGCTGACACAGCTGGTCACCCTTTGTTCAAAAATCGCTGCGAATGTGCTTATTGAAGGCATTGAAACAGAACGGGACCGTACTTGCGCGCTTCATGCTGGCGCGCGCTTCGGTCAGGGATATTATTGGCCATCCTGGAGATGGCAGGAGGACTGAACGGTCATCGCCAAGAGGGAAGCTATGCGAATGACAGTGCGCCGTTACCGGCGTCGTCGGACAGGAAGTGATTCACTGGGTTCTACGCACTCGCCTTTTGCTCTCCCATTTTTTGATCGTCTCGAATATTTGAGCCAGTCAATCAACCAGACCCGCAAAACCGATGCTCCCTTTATCATTCTGGTCACACAGGATAATTTTTTCCGTTCCGGTTTACTGAGCGGGCAGTCGCCCCTGAGCAATTGCTGCGACTATTCCACGCTGGAAGCCGCCCTCAGTGATTTAAATCACTGGCCTTCATCGCGTCTGGTAATAGACATTGAGAGCCGCGCCTCGCCGCTCATCGACCTGCTGGACCGATTACGCCGCCACAGCCTGTTCGCCCCCTACCTGACACCCTACCTGCTCGTCCGCGCCGATGATTATGATGCTCGCCTGTTTTGTAAAGCGGCTGGCCCTTTTCATGTGCTTGAACGCCAGCTAACGGCGCTGGCTATGCAACAAACCTTGCTGGAAGCACCGTCACCCGCCGGCAACCGCAAAGAGTGGTTTTCACGGGATGAATGGCCGATCTTACAGGCGCTGTCGCAGGGGAGCTCCTTGCGGCAGATCGCGCAGTTACAGAACCGCCCCTACAGCCGCATTATTTACCGTCTCAGCTGCATCCTGGCGAAACTTGGGCTGAATCATCGTCATGAGTTGCTACATCTTCTCAACAACCTCTCAGATTTCACGTATTAACGTATTCAGTAACTTCTTAATTCCTAAAGACCTTTAGGAAATTACTTAGGATATATGTTAAATTTTTGTGTTTTTTAACAAAACTTTCGATTTTATAACTATTCCTAATTCCAGGTCTTAAACCATGCGAAATGCTGCCGGTACGCTCAACGAGAGTGATTTTATCCATGCGTTAAGGTTCTGGCGCTTCAGTTAACAGGATGATAATGGTGTAAAAACAAGCGATTCACCTGTAAAAGAATGCGATGAGAGGTGAAGAAAACAGCAGATAGTACTGTTCTGTTGTTGGGAACGGCAATTTGCCAGGAGGCGTTTGAAACGGAGAGATGACGCACGAAATGGCGGATTTCAGGGATGGCAGGCAGGCGGGATGCTGGTTGTCACAGCCTGCTCACTGTTAACATTCATTTAACATACAGTAAAATCGTTTATTTTTTGTTATTACATAAAGATGAAAGTGTGTGGTAAATGCAATATCAGGACATTTTTGCTAATTTTAAAAAGTTAGTGATTCAGATCCAGAACATAATAATCAGCAATATATGGATATTAATTTACAGGCTTTTCGGACAATACTTAAACGGTATAATAAGACGTGTTTGACACGCGAATAAGAAAAATCATTTTGCCATAACCAGCCTTATGAGATAACTGCGCTGAGGCATTGATATCACCACTACGTAAACAAGGATGCTTTCGCTCTTCCCAGGGACATTTACCGTACAAGGATCTGCGCAATTATCCTTCCGGCTTTTCGAGAGTTTTAACAAAACTCAGCATAACGCTTTTAACAATCTGAGGCATAAAAAATGAAACCGGCATCCGTTATCATTATGGACGAACACCCTATCGTCAGAATGTCGATAGAAGTCCTGCTACAGAAAAATAAAAACATCCAGGTCAAACTGAAGTCAGGCGACAGCCACGAGGTGCTTGACTGTATACGCAACCACCCCATTGACCTGGTCATTCTCGATATTGAAATGACGGGCACGGATGGGTTCGTATTACTGAAAAGAATCAGGAACTTAAATAAAGACATTAAGGTTCTTTTCCTCTCTTCGAAATCTGAAGCCTTCTACGCAGGACGCGCCATCCGCGCCGGGGCAAATGGTTTTGTCAGTAAGCGAAAAGATCTGGGGGAAATTTATAACGCGGTGGAAATGATCCTGACGGGCTATTCCTTCTTCCCCTCAGAAACATTGAGTTTTATAAACCATCTGGGCTCGCGGACGGGCGCCGCTGTGGATATGCCGTTATCGAATCGTGAAGTGACGGTTCTGCGATATCTGGCGAACGGATTATCTAATAAGGAGATTGCGGATCAATTATTACTTAGCAACAAAACAATTAGCGCTCATAAGTCTAATATCTTTTCCAAGCTGGGCGTGCAAAGTATCGTTGAATTAATTGATTACGCGAAAGCGCACGAATTACTATAATCCTACCCTCTCCCTGCAACATATAACCGTTACAGGGAGAGTGGATACGATTAATTATAATTAATCATGAAAGTTGCATCGGCGTCAGCCCGTCCCGGCTGCGGGTTATCCGCCGTGGCGATATAATTGGCATAAAACGACAGTTCGGCATTTCCCTGCGCATCTACCGCCACCGTCTGGCTGGCCTGCTGCAACGCGAGGCGCGTTTTATCCCGGTCGAGGATCTCCACGGCCACGTTGCTGGCCGCGCTGGCATCATTCAGCGCCAGCAGGCTGTTATCATGCCCGTCCATCTTCCCCGTAAATGTGACCGAAGCCGCCCCCGGCGGACATCCGGTCAGCTTCAGGGTGAACGGTACAGGCTGCGTCCGGCTCCCCGTTGTGCGAAGCTGTTTCGTGGGCCAGGTGCCGAGCGTGACGGTTTTATTGCTGTCGTCCCCCTCCGCCACGCAGGTAAAATCCACGATATTGCCGTAGAGCTGAATGTTAATTTCCCCAAGCGCCGTCTCTGCGTGTGCAGGGGAGCAAAGCGCAAAGAGCGCGACGGCTAAATACCGCATTCCGTTTCGCATACCTGCTCCTTAGTCGTAGTCGACGCGTAAATAGCCGCGAGAGGTAAAACGCCCCTCGGCAGGTTTTTTACCGGTTACGCTGACGGGCCACGCGCGGATCCCCACCTGCGCCTGAGCGCTGTCGTCCAGACGGAACGGGATTTTGCTGGTCAGGTTGTTGGGCGTCAGCGGCACGCCATTACTGTTGGCAATCACAAAACCCACATCCGCGTTATCGGAAACCAGCGCACTGCCTGAAACCTTCTCCGCTTCAACACGCATCGTGAGCATGGCGTTCGCCTCGACGTTGGTGCATTTGATGCCGATGGTTTTGCTTTGCGCTGAGATCCCCTCCGGCTTATTCCCGATGCCTGCTTTACTGAACAGGGAGGCGCCGATGTCTCCGAAATCGAACTCCACCACATTCCCGGCATTAATTTCACAGCTCTGAGGCACCTGAATAGTCCCGCTGTAGCTGATGGTATAAACCGGCGTGGTGAGCGGATCCGAGGAGGTCGTGGTGACGTAAACCCGGAACATGGTCGCCCGGGGGATCACCACCATATTGATAAAGCGTCGGGTCACTTTAAGCCGGAAGACGAGGCTGGAATCCTGTACGCCAAACGGTTTGTTTTTAGACACATTCGGGTGGCTCCCCATCTGAATGTAGCTTTTGGGCGGATAAAACGTGCCAGCGTAGCTGTCGGTGATTTTCATCGCCCCGTCCAGATAGTCGTTTAGCTTCAGATACTGGTAGCCATCGCTGGTGCCCGTAACAGGGAAATCGGTAACATAGCTGCGCTTGGTGGTGTTCCCGGACGTTCCCTTAGGGCAGACGGCGTTGACGCCCACCCACTGGGACTTCTCGCTGAGCGTGACAATCTGCCCCACCTGGTTATTGGAGCTGTTAAATTTATCCGTCAGGTCGTAATACACCTCCGTCGGCACGCCATTTTCATTGACGCAGACCGTGGCGAAGGCCTCAGATAGCGGAAAAAACGCCAGCAGGGATAGCCCCAGATAATGGATTTTATTCACAGCGGATCCCCTTAAGTGTGATCGCCTGTTGCAGGCTTTGTTCTGGCAGGCTGTAGGGCGCACGACACTGGGACTGTTTCCCGTCTCCCCACTGAATCAGCAGTTCTCCGCTCAGCGGCAGCCCGCTCAGGTAAATCTGACCGTCATCTCCCACCATGCTGGTTACGCCGCTCTGCGTCTCACGCACCACCGCCCCAAACGGTACAGGCTGGTTATCACGCTTCACGGTGAGCAGCGCACGCACGCCGATGCGGGTGTCAAAACTGGCGCGCACCAGCGCACCGTTCGTCGGCACGACGCTGGAAACGTTATTTTCAATGTCGATGTTGTTGCTCATAGTGTTGGTGTCGAGCGCCACGCGGTTGTAACGGTACACCGTGGCGTACGGCATCACCGCATAGCCACGCCAGTCTGTTTTGACGCCGGTCTGGTTTTCGACGCTCACGCCTGACGCGCCCGGCGCTTTGATCAAGACGTTGGTATCGCCCAGCGGCTGACTGAATGTGATGCCGTCTGAATGCCCTACCACGCCGCCGGAGAGCTGCCAGTTGAGGTCGTGCTGATCCCGGGCGTAGTTGTAGCCCACGCCCAGCGTGCCGTACGTCGCCTGCCAGTTAGCGCTGGCGCTGCCGCTGGCACCGTTATTGCTGGTGTGACCCTGCGTGACGCTGTAGTTCAGGTTACGATCCTGGAGCAGCGTTCCGCTGATCCCGGTCTGCCAACTGGTATCACCATCGCTGTTACGGCTGGCAGAGGCTGTGGCATAGGCCCGGTCGATCGCGTTATCGCGACGGTAGCCGTGACGGGTGAACAGGCTGAACGGGACGGAGACGTTGAACGAGGCGATCCGGTCGGTTCCGTCAATGCCGACGGCCTTGTTCCACGACCAGGATAAGGCGTAGCTGACCCCTTTCACCCCGCCCGCGTAGCCAAGCTGATACCAGACGTTGGATTCGCTGGTGCCCCAGTAACTCTGCTGGCTGCCCGACACGTACACCGAGCCGTAATCGCCGAGAGACTGGGAGATATTGAGCTGGAAACGCCCTTTTTTATTCAGCGTCAGGTTGTGATAGCTCTGCACGTCCGGCACGCCGTCATCGTCCTGATCGTCGCCATACTGGTAGCCTTCCATTGTGCGCCAGGCCACATCGTCGAGGGTGTAGAAGCCTTTGGTCGAGTAGCGATAGCCCAGCAGCTGGAAGTTGGTGCCGAATCCGTTAAGAGATTTTGCGTACAGGAACCGCAGGGACTGCCCTTCATGGCGGCTGTCATCGGCAAGCTGGCTGCGGGCATGGGTGAGATCAAGTGAAACCGCCCCCCAGTCACCGAGGTTTTTACCCGCGCCAATGGCGATGGCGGTATAGCGCGAGGCCAGCTGCGTTCCGCCGTACAGCGTATAGCCGTCGGCAAGACCCGCAATCATCGTACCCTGAGTAAAGAACGGCGTGTCCTGCTCGCTGTTGCCGCTGCGATAGTCCCCTGCCACCAGATCGTATTTCCAGCGTCCTTCACGCTGGAGCAGCGGAACGGTGGAATACGGGACGGTGTAGCGCTGCTGGCTGCCGTCCTTCTCTTCCACCGTCACCTCCAGGTCACCGCTTGAGGAGGTCGGGTTAAGGTCAGTTATCGCAAAAGCCCCCGGCTGCACATAGCTCTGGTAAATCACGTATCCGTTCTGGCGGATCACCACTTTGGCAGGGGTGCGGGCGATTCCGCGCACGGTAGGCGCGTAACCTTGCAGGCTGTCCGGGTACATACTGTCGGACGAATAGAGGCGACCACCGCGAAAACCAACGCTGTCGAAGACATCGTTACCGGTGTTGCTGTCGCCAAGCACCAGCTCGCTTTTCAGCGGGATGATCGTACGCTGCGCCCAGGTACCAATATTTTGCCAGCTGCTGTGCCGCTGGCCGTTGCTTTCGGTATAACGCCACGCGCCGTTATTGCGTAATCGCCAGGCGCCATAGTTCAACCCGCTTTGCAGGTTCAGATAGTAGCTGTCGTCGTCGCTGCCCCGGTTGCCGGTAAAGCTGTAGTTCAGCAGCGCGGCGGGGATGCCTTCATCCCACTGTTCAGGTGGAATATACCCGCGGGCGCTGTTTTGCATCGCCACCTGAGGCAGGCTGACGTTCAGGCGCAACGAGGCGAAGTTGAACGCCGTTTCGCTGCCCGGAATAGCCGTGGTGAGCGGAACGCAGGTATCGCCCTGCACGTTGCTCAGTTCCGGGAAGGCGGCGATATTGACGCCAAAGCGATCGAGCATCGCGCGCGTAATGCACGGCGACAAACCGCCCGCGACCGGCGGCGTGTTGTCAGCTTGCTCAAACCGCACGTCCTGCGTGCCGATAAACTCATCGTTACGCCAGATATCGACGCGATAGACGCCCGGTGCCTGCTGGTGGCCTTTTTCAAAACGCGACAAATCCGCCACGTTCGCCGTGTCATCGGAGAGAAACGCCGGGTTAAAGTAGCTTTCGCCCCAGCCAGCGAGTGGCCAGAGCGTTGCCATCAGTGCCAGCGCAACCGGGCAGTAACGCCATTGAGTGTTCATCGCCCTGTCTCTGCTCACAGGCTGACGCTACGCGCCGGCGTAATGGCGCCATAGTCATTCACACTCTGCCAGGAGAGCGTGCCGCTCGCAGCGGCAGGCAGCACCTGCTGCGCCGAGCTTTTAGGAGCAACCATCAGGTTATCCAGCGTCTGACCGCCGAGCTTCAGATTGACCAGCGTGACGTAATACGGCGAGGCATTGCTCACCTTAAGATGGTTGCCGACGCGCTCAAAGCGCAGCTGTGAGAGCGCCTCTTCCGGCGGCATCGCCAGGTTAGCCGGGCGAACAAACAGCTTGATACGTGACAGAATAGCCAGTTGCAGGACGTTGTTGCCGTCCTGATGTTTTTTGCTGACGGAGGGAATCGCTTTGACGTTCATGTAAAAGAGTGATTCGCGATCGGCAGGCAGCGCCGGGCCTGCGTAGATAATGCGCAGGGTGTTTTCGCTGGCCGGCTCGCTGACAAACAGCGGCGGCGTGACGGCAAAGGTTTTTTCCTTTTGCCCGTTGGCATTTTCTATCCACGCGTTAATTAAATAGCGCTCTTGTTTATTGCTGTTGGTGATCGCCAGCGACGTTTGTTTGGCATCGGCCGGATAAATAACGCGCGTCGCGCCCAGCGCAATCCCGCCGGACGCATTCGCGCTGGCAGAAACCATCATCAAAATAAAAGCTAAAAACAGTCCAGGTTTAATCAGGGTGTTCATCACAACCGTACCTTTAATAATTAGTTCGCAGGCGTCAGGGATAAATCAACGTAAACCAGACATTCGACTGAATAGTGCCTGGTACAAGGTGTTCGGAAATTGCCCGGTAGCGGGCGCTGAAATGAAATACCAGCTCGCGGGTGTCAATGGGTAACCAGCTCACCGCCGTCGCGTTCGGGATGATCTGACGTTGATGTTCGTCAAAAAGCGCCAGCCCGACACCGCTGCTGACCGCATTTTCCCCCGGCCGCGATGTCGCCAGGAAAACCTGCGGATCTTCTGCCGGTGTCACTCCCTGGAACTGGATCCCCACGGTGCGGGAGACGTCCACGCTGCAATCCAGCAGACGTACGGTGAAAGGCACATTAACCGTGGAAAAGCTGCCGACGCCGGAAAAGGCGTTTGTGCGGTATTGCCCCATATCCACGCGCATATTCTGGCTGTCCGGGGCCACGGCGCAGCCGCCGTTCACCAGCTCTCCCCTGAGGTGTACTTTGCCGCCGTCTATGACCACGGTATGTGCGTTTACCGCTGAGGCAATCGCAAGGGCACACAGCAGTATCCCAGTCCTTGTCATCCTTCGCTCCCGGTATAGGCGATCAAAAGACCTCTTCCCTGAGGCCAGCCACATCCCTGTACTCAGGCATTACTCGTATTTCATTACGAATGTTGCGTCCGCGTTTGCCTGGCCTGGCTCGGTGGTCGCCGCCGTGGCTTTATAGCGCGCGGTGAAGTTCAGGGTGTTAGTCCCTTCAATCAGGTTCTGCGCCGCAGAGAAGGTGGCGCCGTCCGGGGTCAGCGTGGAGGATTTGCTGTCGAGGATCTCAATACCTACGCCCTTCGCGGAGTTGTCGTTGTTACCGGAGCTTACCGCCAGCAGCGTTTTGTCGGTGGCGTCGATCTGGCCGGTAAACGCGACAGCAGCGGTTTTCGCTACCGCAGGATCGCAGTCGTTCAGTTCGATGGTGAACGGAATATTGGAGGTGGTGTCACCCACTTTAGTGAATTTCGCGGTACGGTACTGGCCAAGATTAACCGTCTGCTCTGAAGAGTCAGTATTCACTGAACACGCGGCATTCACTAATTCACCTTTAAAATGCACCGTACCACCGTTTACAGATACAGGCGTGGTAGTATCTTCTGCGTGAGCGGCACCCGCGACCAGGGCCAGAGTTGCAATAACAGTAGAAGCAATGTTGCTGAGTTTCATGTCTATTCCTTTAAAATGTAAATAACCCTTCCCGCGCATATTCGGGAATAAGAAATACGATCAATTAAAAAATTGAAGGCTTATTTCGGAGAGGACAAAGTAGCTCAGGAATTTATTTTGTAATATGTCAAAACGCTGCCATTTTGCCAGGTCACATCCTAATCACCTCTAAGAAATTGACCATGCCGTGAGAAGGGATTTTGCGGGACATCGATGAAATCTCGTAAAGGGTGACTGACAGCGGCGCTCGCTTCTGACAAAATACAGGCAATCCCTCCTTTCTAACGTTACAGACGGAATCTTCTCTCTGATGGCAGCAAAGATTATTGACGGTAAAACGATTGCGCAGCAGGTGCGCTCTGAGGTTGCGGAAAAAGTGAAGGCGCGTAAAGCCGCCGGATTTCGCGCCCCCGGGCTGGCCGTTGTGCTGGTTGGCAGCAACCCGGCTTCGCAAATTTATGTCGGCAGCAAACGCAAAGCGTGTGAAGAGGTGGGGTTCGTCTCCCGCTCTTACGATCTGCCGGAAACCACCAGCGAAGCGGAACTGCTGGAACTGATCGACACTCTGAATGCCGATAAAGAGATCGACGGCATCCTGGTTCAGCTGCCGCTGCCTGCGGGCATTGACAACGTGAAGGTGCTGGAGCGCATCGCGCCGGACAAAGACGTTGACGGTTTCCATCCGTATAACGTAGGCCGACTGTGCCAGCGCGCGCCGCGCCTGCGTCCGTGCACCCCGCGCGGCATCGTGACGCTGCTGGAGCGTTATAACATCGATACCTATGGCCTCAACGCCGTGGTGATTGGCGCCTCCAACATCGTGGGCCGCCCGATGAGCATGGAGCTGCTGCTGGCGGGCTGTACCACCACCGTTACCCACCGCTTCACTAAAAACCTGCGTCACCACGTCGAAAACGCCGATCTACTGATCGTTGCGGTCGGCAAGCCGGGTTTTATTCCGGGCGAGTGGATCAAAGAGGGCGCAATCGTCGTGGACGTGGGTATTAACCGTCTGGAAAACGGCAAAGTGGTCGGCGACGTGGTGTATGAAGATGCCGCAGCGCGCGCATCCTATATCACTCCGGTCCCGGGCGGCGTAGGCCCGATGACGGTAGCAACACTGATTCAGAATACCTTGCAGGCGTGCGAGGAGTATCACGACGTAGAGGACGCGTAATCATGGCAACTTTTTCTTTAGGTAAACACCCGCACGTTGAGCTGTGCGATCTGCTGAAGCTGGAAGGCTGGAGCGAAAGCGGCGCGCAGGCGAAGATCGTCATCGCCGACGGGCAGGTAAAAGTAGACGGCTCGGTGGAAACCCGCAAGCGCTGCAAAATTGTCGCGGGTCAGACCGTGAGCTTCGCAGGACAAAGCGTGACCGTGACGGCCTGAGCTGTCTGATGCCCGGTGGCGCTGCGCTTACCGGGCCTACGTACTGTCTCCGTTTGTACGCCGGGTAAGGCGAAGCTGCCACCCGGCAATTTCTCTCACAATCCCCTCACACCCATCACGGTTAATTATCGATCAACTTCAAATAATCACTATTCCCTCTGGCGAAATGTGAAAATTAAGTTGCGCGATTTTCAGACTTTCCCCACGATAAGTAGAACGTTCTACTAAAACGTTCTACTTACAATAACAGCGTGAAAAAAGCGCTACTCGGGGGAAATCAGCATGAGCCTGATAACAGGGTTTGTTAAATCGCTGTCTAAGTTATCGATGATTGGTCGCGCCTTAATGCTGCCAATTTCACTGCTTCCCGCTGCGGGCCTGCTGCTGGCCTTCGGCGATAAGTTCCATCTGCCGCTGATGATGAACGCCGGCGGGGTTATCTTTGATAACCTGCCGATGCTGTTCGCCATCGGCTCTGCCGTCGGACTGGCTTCGGAATCCGGCATTGCCGCACTCTCTGCGGCGGTCTCCGTGTTTGTCACCAACATCACCATCAGCACCGTGCTGAGCATCACGCCGGAAATGGCCTCTCAGGGCGGCAAATACGCCATGGTCGTTGGCATTCCGACGTTGCAGATGGGCGTCTTTGGCGGCCTGATCTGCGGTATTCTTGCGGCCTGGTGTTACAACCGCTTCCACACCATGCAGCTGCCGGAGTTCCTCGGCTTCTTCTCCGGCAAGCGCTTTGTGGCGATCGCGACGGCGTTTCTGTCGTTCCTGCTCGGCCTGCTGCTGCCGTACGTCTGGCAGCATATTCAATCCGGGATCGACGCCCTGTCCGTGGTGGTGAACGGCGATAACCAGGCGGCCTCGACCTTTATCTTCGGGCTGGTGGAGCGCGCGTTGATCCCGCTCGGCCTGCACCATATCTGGTATCCATCCTTCTGGTATTCGTTCGGGGATTACACTACCCAGGCGGGTCAGGTGATCCACGGTGACCAGACCATCTGGTTCAAGATGCTGGAAGAGGGAGTGAAATCCTTCAGCAGCGACACCTACCAGAACGCCGGGAAATTCATGCAGGGTGAGTTCCCGCTGATGCTGTTCGCACTGCCTGCGGCGTGTCTGGCGATGTACCACGAAGCGCACACGAAGAATAAGAAAATCGCGGCCGGTATTCTGTTCTCTGCGGCCCTCACCTGCTTCCTGACGGGCATCACCGAGCCGGTAGAGTTCACCTTTATCTTCGTGGCGCCGATCCTTTACGTCTTCAACGCCATCATGGCGGGCCTGGCGTACATGACCATGTACCTGCTGCATGCGCACATCGCCAAGTCGTTCTCGGCGGGCTTTATCGACTACCTGTCGTTCGGGATCCTGCCGTCGTTTAACGGCTATCAGACCAACTTCCTGAGCGCCATTATCATCGGCATTCCGATGGCATTGATCTACTACTTCACCTTCCGCTTCGTGATCCGTCGCTTCGACGTGAAAACGCCGGGCCGCACCGAAGTGACCGCCAGCGCGAATGACAAGTCCGATTCCGAACTTGCCACCGAAATCATCGGCCTGCTGGGCGGTGCGCAGAACATTGATTCCGTCGGCTCCTGCATCACACGTCTGCGTCTGGAAGTGGCGAAGAGCGAAGCGGTGGACCGGGACGGGCTGAACGGGCTTGGCGCGCGCGGCGTGGTGTTCGTTGGCGATAACGGAATACAGGTGATTTTCGGGGCCAGAGCACAGTTTATCGCCCAGACCATGTCCACGATGATTGGCAAATAATAAGATGCCTGAAGGAGGCGTCTCCTGTACGCTGGGGGACGTCTCTTATCTGGCTGATAATCGGGAAATTTCAGGGAGCGGTTTTGAAGAAAGTCAGCATTATTGATGTCGCAAAGCATGCGGGCGTGTCGGTTTCTACCGTTTCGCTGGTACTGCGCCAGAAAGGGAAAATCTCAGAGGCGACGATCGGGAAGGTCAATGCCGCCATCACAACGCTGGGCTATGTTCATAACGTCGCCGCTGCCAATCTTCGCGCCAACACCTCCAACTTAATCGGCCTGATCCTGCGCGACTTCAGCGACAGCTTTTCCATCAAGGTGATGGCGAGCATCGTTCAGGAGCTGGAGAAGCAGGGTTATATGGTTTTTCTCGGTCAGCCGCTGAACGACGGCGAACATCTTGAGCGTACCCTGCTCTCATTTAAGCAGCAGGGCGTAGCGGGCGTCATCTACCTGGCGTCGGACACCCGCGCCGCCTCTCTCCCGGAACACATTCGCCACTGCCCGCTGCCGCTTGTGGCGGTTTCGCAGTCATTGCTGGAAGAGAAATGCAACCTGGTGATGCGCGATAACCGCCAGGCGGCGAACCTGGCTGCGCGTTATCTTATCGAGCGCGGGCACCGCAACATCGCCTACATTGGCGGGCGCGACGGGTGCCGTATCCGCGAGCAGCGCCTGCTTGGTTTTCGCAGCGCGATGACGCAGAGCGGCCTGGTCTGGCGTGAGGAATATTCTCCCGCCTGCACCGATGACACGCAGGCGGCGGCCATGGCGACTCGTCAGCTGCTGGAGAAGAACAACACGATTACCGCCCTGCTCTGCCATTCACCTGACGCGATGATCGGTTCAATCTCAGGTATTCACCAGGTGGGGCGCACGGTGGGTAAAGACGTGTTTTTAACCCAGCAGGTGGCGCTGATTGGTTTTGAAGATATGCTCCACGTTAATCTCACGTCGCCGTCACTGACTTACGTTTCGTCTGCCAGCGAAGAGACCGGCCGCCAGGCGGCAGGGCTGATGATCCGCAGGCTGAAAGAGCCGGATCTGCAAACGCAGCGCATTACCCTCTCCGGGCAGCTTATCGCGCGGGAATCGGCGTAAAATCAGAATTTAGCACAGGTTTGCTGCGGCGGATCTGCTGCTATATTCCCATGATTTGCCATGGATAAATGCAATGCCTACCGTTATCACCCACGCTGCCGTACCTCTGTGTCTGGGCTTAGGGCTCGGAACCAAAGTCATCCCACCCCGCCTGCTGTTTGCCGGGATCGTCCTCGCCATGCTGCCCGATGCCGACGTACTGGCGTTTAAATTCGGTGTCGCCTACGGGAATATTTTCGGCCACCGCGGTTTCACTCATTCGCTACTGTTTGCCCTGGTGGTGCCGATACTCTGCGTGCTGGCAGGCCGACGTTGGTTCAGGGCCAGCCTGACGCGCTGCTGGCTGTTTTTAACCGTGTCGCTGCTGTCGCACAGCCTGCTGGATTCGATCACCACCGGCGGGAAAGGCGTCGGCTGGCTGTGGCCGTGGTCAGATGAGCGCTTCTTTGCGCCGTGGCAGGTGATTAAGGTCGCGCCGTTTGCGCTGTCACGCTATACCACGCCGTACGGGCATCAGGTAATCATTTCAGAACTGCTGTGGGTGTGGCTGCCGGGGATGGTGCTGATGGGGTTGCTGTGGTGGCGACGGAGGTAAAAAAGCCGGGTGGCGGCTGCGCCTTACCCGGCCTACGGTCGTGATTTTGTAGGCCCGGTAAGCGTTAGCGCCACCGGGCGTTACGGACCTACTTACGACGCCAGGTGGTTCCCTGCGGGCCGTCTTCCAGAATAATGCCCATCTCGGTCAGACGGTTACGCGCCGCATCCGCCGCCGCCCAGTCTTTCGCCTGACGCGCTTCGAGACGTGCTTTGATCAGTGCTTCAATTTCCGCCACTTCACCGTCGTCCGCCTGCGCGCCGCTTTGCAGGAACAGGTCCGGCTCCTGCTCCAGCAGGCCGAGCACGGAAGAGAGCTTACGCAGATGAGACGCCAGCGCATTGGCCGCCGCCATATCTTCTGACTTCAGGCGGTTCACCTCACGCGCCATGTCGAACAGCACGGAGTAGGCTTCCGGGGTGTTGAAGTCGTCGTTCATGACCTCAACGAAGCGGGCCTCGAACGCCTCACCGCCTGCGGCCGGAACAGATTTATCGGTGCCGCGCAAGGCGGTATACAGACGCTCCAGCGCAGCGCGCGCCTGCTTCAGGTTCTCTTCGCTGTAGTTCAGCTGGCTGCGATAGTGGCCAGACATCAGGAAGTAGCGCACGGTTTCCGCGTCGTAATACTTCAGCACGTCGCGCACGGTGAAGAAGTTACCCAGCGATTTCGACATCTTCTCGCGGTCAACCATCACCATCCCGGAGTGCATCCAGTAGTTCACGTACTCGCCGCCGTGTGCACAGGTGGACTGCGCGATTTCGTTTTCATGGTGCGGGAACATCAGATCCGAACCGCCGCCATGGATGTCGAAATGGTTGCCCAGCTGCTTGCAGTTCATCGCGGAACATTCAATGTGCCAGCCCGGACGCCCTTCGCCCCACGGGGATGGCCAGCTCGGTTCGCCCGCTTTGGACATCTTCCACAGCACGAAGTCCATCGGATTACGCTTCACGTCAACCACGTCCACGCGCGCACCGGCCTGGAGCTGGTCCAGATCCTGGCGGGAAAGCGCACCGTAGGTTGGGTCCGTTGGCACCGAGAACATCACGTCGCCGTTGTCCGCCACATAGGCGTGACCGCGCTCGATCAGCTTTTGGGTGATATCAATGATTTCATGGATATGGTGGGTCGCACGCGGCTCGCTGTCCGGGCGCAGAATATTTAAGGCATCAAAATCCTTGTGCATTTCGGCGATCATGCGATCCACCAGCGCGACAAAGCTTTCGCCATTTTCATTAGCACGTTTAATGATTTTGTCGTCGATGTCGGTGATATTGCGCACGTACTTCAGGTTGTAGCCCAGGAAGCGCAGGTAGCGTGACACCACGTCGAACGCGACAAAGGTACGGCCATGGCCGATATGACAGAGATCGTAAACCGTAATACCACACACGTACATGCCGACTTCCCCGGCATGGATAGGTTTAAATTCCTCTTTTTGGCGCGTCATTGTATTAAAGATTTTTAACATCGAAGATTCCATGTAA
>Ga0308162_1000286_pt1 | contig 59354 bp, 49 predicted proteins | sample PhySR2_FD_201370 | JGI IMG/M metagenome (GOLD analysis project Ga0308162, IMG submission 201370) | Phyllosphere microbial communities from UC Gill Tract Community Farm, Albany, California, United States - DLSLS.R2 | ecosystem: Host-associated > Plants > Phyllosphere > Unclassified | place: USA... | reverse complement strand
CCGTTGATAAAGTCCACCACCACCTCATCGCCGACCCGCGGAATTTGCACCCCGCCGTACCCCTGACCCGCCCAGGCGCTCGACACACGCACCCAGCAGGAGCTGGTGTCATCCCCCTTCGCCAGACGGTCCCAGTGGAATTTCACCTTCACGCGGCCATATTTGTCCGTCCAGATACTCTCCCCATTTGGCCCCACAACCTTTGCCGTCTGCGGGCCGTAGGTGCGCGGCCACGCCGTGCTCTGCGCCGGACGGTATGACACCGACGCCGGGATGACGCTGAAATCAGTGCGGTGGATGGTTTCCCCCTCGCCGCTCGCGTAGCGGTTCTCCTCGAAATGGTAACCCGCCGCCGTGACCAGATAGTCACCGTTATCACTGAAGAACGGGGCGCTGGTCAGGGTGAAGGTGTGTCCCGGTGCAATACCCGCGGCCGTGGCCGTCGCCTGAATCTGCTGGTGCTCCACCTGCCAGCGCTCCTGACGGATACGGGCGTAGAACTCCGCATGCCCGGTCTCAACAAACCGTCCCGGCCAGTCGTACACGTCGATACTGCCCGGTTTCGGTGACGCCGGGTTCTGCTGCGCCTGGAACAGCCACGCGTTCGGCTTGCGGAAGTCGTAGTCATCGAGGCTGTAAATCCCCGGGGTGACGCTGTCCTCCAGCGCCCACTGGCTGATACCCTCTTCGTCCGTACTGCCGCCTGACGGCGTTTGGTGGTAAGGAATGACTTCGTAGCCGCTGAACGGCTGGTGCTGCGTGGCGGCGTCGGTGAGCACCAGCGTGTGCTTGTCCGCCTCGTGGCTGAAGTGATACGCAATCCCCTCCAGCTCCATCAGACGGCTGATAAAGTCCAGGCTCGACTCCTGATACTGCACGCAGTAGTCCCACACCCGGTAGCTGCCGGTGAGCTTATCCTCCACGTTAACCTGATGTTCAGCCAGCAGGGTTTTCACAATCTGCGGCACCGTCTGCCCCTGGAAGATACGCAGATTACGGTCGCGCTTCATCGGCCACAGGTCCGGCTCCACCGTCAGCTGGTACACCGCATAGCGGGTGCCCGTCAGCTCGACGGCACTCACCGCCACGCGGGTGATTTTTCCATTGATATAGCGGAGCGTCAGCAGGCTCTGCGTCGGGATGGTCACCGTGACCGGCTGACCCAGCAGTTTGCTGCGGTCAATGCGCGCATCCGTGCCAAGCAGGGTCAGCGTCAGGGCGAACGACTCGGACATCGCCTCGCGGCCCGTTAGTTTCCAGAACAGAAGCCCCTCCACCGGGAGCTGAACGGTAATTCGGTTGAGCATAACTTTATTCCATATGGCTTATGCGATGCAAAGACTCACGGCACTAAATGTGTCATGGCAATACTATGCAGTGTCAGATTGGTTATTTAGCGCGAACTGTTTTGATTATATATATGAGAGAGCCAATCTTTATTATTTCCGATAATATAAATAAAGCAATATTAATGGAAATAACGCTCAATCCTAAACCAACGATCGCCATAGGGAAAAGTGTCACTGAGCAACTGAAGATGATAACGCGCAGCACTTCTTGTATAAGAGCAAAACCGACCGCATATCGATGTTTTGTGAAAAAAAACCAGGCAGAAAAAAGCAAGGAAACTGGCATGAGGAGATAAACAAGATAAAAAGCACCTGTCACTATTCCGTTTACGCCACCTGCTATCAGCATAAAAATAATTACACCCGGATTTCCTCCGGTGGAAACCCACCATGACTCAAGTAAATGGTATGGACCAATCGAATAAAACACAATCCCGATGACATCCATAACACCCCAGAAATAGAAGATTTTATTTTTCGCGGTCATGCTCGCCCTAACCTTTATTTGACTGGTGCTGGCGGCCATTTACCACCATGTTGAATAAGCGTCTCTTTGATTTCAGTTAGTTTTTTATATTCTTCACTGCCTTCTTCTGTTCTGTTCAGATAACGTTGAAGTTGATTACCCATCGCCCAGCCATTTTTGGCTCTTATTTCAGGATCAGCACCCCGTTTTAAAAGCATAATGACGTGGTCATAAGCGTGATAATTCAACGCTTCAAACAACAGTGAACTATTTAGCGAATCGGTGATATTAATGTCGGCCCCTCGTTTGAGCATAGCATCGAGCGTATCAGTATTTTTTGCTTTAATGGTTTCAAAAATTATAGGTTCATGAAACGTTTTGTCTTTAGCATTTGGGGAAAGCCCTCCATCAAGCAGCGCATTGATCCAGTCTGCGCTATCTGCATTTAATACAAACTCTGCAGGACTGTTTTTTCCCTGTGGTCTTGGCTGTAAGGGATCAGCTCCCGACTTTACAAGCAAAGTAATAATTTTTAAATGTTTAGGCGTTTTATTCTCATTTATACTATTCCCCAGGGCCCAGAACAGAAGTGTCATATCTTGCTTACCGGGCTTGTTCAGTTCAGTCTGTGACGCAAGTTTTTTTACTTCATCTATATCCCCGCGCTGAATAGCTTCAGCCAGACTCAATTGCTGGCCGCTGAAATAATCTTGAGGATTTAAATCCATATTTTGCTTACACCCTTGAATCATAAATAAACATAAAAGCGCCAAAAAAATTGTATATAATTTTTTCACAAACGACTCCTGATTACTGCGATGTCTTCGTCTTTTTGCTGTTCGATACAATTTATGGCTTCTCCTATGCCGTGGCGATCAAAAGCTCCGCCTGTTCCACCGGATAAATCGTGTGGAATACCTGCAGCATTAGGGGCAAGCGCTGACAATTCTTCTTTAGCAATCAACGATGGAATGTGCCCATTCATTGTTTTAAAGTCCTCCACAAGATCTACTTCCTGAACTTTAGTTAGCAGTTCACCTTTGATACGGTAGGCCTGAATGTTTTCAGTGCTACCCAGCAAACGCCCGCCATATTTTTCGACAGTCCCGCTATTAAGCCCGGAGGCATTAAATGTCCAACCCGCTTTTCCACTTGCCATAGAAGTTGCCGAGGCTAAACCACCGCCTAATGAATGTCCTGCGATATCAATGGGCTGTTTTGTCATAGCGAGTTTTTCACCGATGATTACTGCACTTCGGTAATAAGGTGCTTCAAAACCCATTCCTTGTTTAAAATTATTCAACCAGTCAGCGCTATTTTTGACCGATGCCAGTTCTTTACTGTTTTTCAGCGAATCGATATGTTCCTGGAGCGACGGAAATTCTGGTACTCTCGACCCCCTAAATACCAGAGTAGGGTTCATATCATTACCGAAAACGTCCGGGTCAGGCTGATACACGCGAGAAAGAAAATCAGGCGACTCTGCCTTATCGAAAAGCTCATTGCTTTTAAGACCGAATTTATCCAGCGCCGATGCATCGTTGCTTATATCCTTCCAGCCCTCTGGCACCCCCGGCGTTGTCTGCAGCGGATTCACTGTCTTATAAACATTCTCAGCAAGCTTCGCTTTCTCAACCGCAATATTATTTGCCGCCAGTCGTTTAGCGGCGATCTGCGCATCCGGGTAAAGGCTGTTGCTGCCCTTCGCGATCAGATCCTTACGCGCCTGCCAGCGTTCCGCCTTGGTCATCTGCTGTAGCTGCGAAGCATAGGTTTTACCGTCTTTGCCCGGCGTGGCCTCATCCGGCACCTGTGCCGCTTTGGATTTCACCACCTGCTTCGGCAGTACCGTCGGCGCAGGACGGGCACCGTAGGTTCGCACCATGGTTTCGTAGCGATCGACGATTGTGCTTACCGGGTACCAGCCCAGACCGGTAAGCGAGGCCGCCTGCAGTCGGCCATCGGCATTGATATAAAATATCTCCGTTACCGATGACCAGTTACGGAAACTCTCGTCGATGGCAACGATCCTGCCGATATCGAGATCCTGCACGATCAGCTTACGGGTATCGCGTCCTGACTGATAGGGATTCGCCCCGGTGATGGAATGCAGCAAATCGTAACGCGTAAACAGCGAGCGCAGCGAATTGTCGGGAACTGACATTATCCACTGCCCGGCTACGGACGGGCGGATAATTTTCGCGAAAAGCGCTGGCGAGACATTCTCGCTGAAAAGATAGACAAACTTGAGGTTATACATTCGCTCCGTCCTGTTACCAGTCCCTGCTTACCTTACTTACGGATTCACCAGCCAGGTGCCAGGCTTCGCGATATCCAGCGTCTGGGTACGCGTTTTCCCGTTGCCCTGCAGTTCAATTCTGGCCTCGCCCGCAGGTAGCTTGAGCGATGCATAACCGTTATTCGCCGGACGCAGTGTTTTTGGCTCACCGTTCACTTTCAGGGTCTCACCGTCAAGAATACGGATATAGATCAGTGCCACCGGGCTGGCATCCACCGGCGGGGTGGCCGGTTGCGCTGTCGCAGTCGGTGCAGTCTGTTCACTGGCTTTCGCCGTTTCCGGTTTCACATCCGGCGCGTTCGATGCGGTTTCAACGGGGCGTGTCTCAGCAGGGGCCTGCGCCGCCTGCTCTGGCGCATCATGCTCGCCACCGCTAAACAGCATCGCTCCGGCGACGACGCCAACCAGCACGCCCGCAGCAACCATTGCCGGGATTTTGTACCGGTGCCAGTCCAGTGCAGAAGCCGGTGCTTCTTCCTCTACCGGTACCAGCATCGTGCCCGGTTTTTTCGCGCTCAGTACATCGTCGATACCCGCTACCGGCATCTCAATCAGCGCCGCAAATTCATCGATGGACTGCGGTCGGTCTTCCATGTGCAACGCCAACGCCCGGTCGATGGCCTGCAGCAGCGAGAGGGAATAGCCCTGTGGCTGCAGTTCCACCAGCGGTTTGCAGGTGTCCTGAATTGAGCGCACCACGCTGACCGGCGGCGGTGAGCCGACAATCAGGGTACGCAGCACGGCGCCGAGGGCGTAAATATCCGTCCACGGGCCCTGCTCGCTTTCGTTATCGTCAGTGTACTGCTCGATCGGCGCAAAGCCCGGGCGCAGCATGGTTTCCGTCTCGTCAGAGAGATTACCAATGGTGCGGCGCGCTGAGCCGAAATCGAGCAGAACCGGCAGGCCGTTGTCCTGAATCTGGATGTTATCCAGAGAGATGTCGCGGTGCAGATAGCCTTCGTCATGGATTGTCTTAATGGCACCGAACAGCATGGGCAGCATACGACGGATCCAGGCTTCGTTAATCAGCTCCGGTTTTTGTTCGCGCAGGCGGGAAAGCGTGGTACCGCTATAGAACAGCGTTCCCATATAGGCCGTATCGTTTTGCACCCAGAAACGCAGCACGTGAAGCAGGTTCGGGTGGTTGAAGCGCGCCAGCAGGCGGGCTTCCTGAATGAAGCTGTTCAGGCCGGCGGAAAACGCTTTGCCAAAACGTTCGCTGCGCAGTACCAGCGTCATATCGTCGCCGCGCACGGCGAGCGAGGCAGGCATGAATTCTTTGATAGCGATAGTGCGTTCGAGCTGATGATCCCACGCGCGATAGACGATGCCGAACCCGCCGCCGCCGATCACCTCTTTAATTTCAAACTCGTTGAAGCGATACCCGACCGGGAGCGCGTTTGGGACAGTCCGATTGTTATCATTATCCGTCATCTTTTACAGTTCTCTTGATGATTATTACGCGGCAAACTGACAGTGAAACTCGCCCTGCTCACAGGTGACGTGCAGACGTCGGTACTGCTCATCGCTGCGGCTGGCGGTAAGTAATATCTGGCTCATCTGAGGCAGCAAGGTGTTTGTCAGAATAGCGTCCACCATGCGGCCGCCAGACTCCACCTCGGTACAGCGCTGAACAATTTGTTCCACCACGCTGTCATCAAACTCGGAAATAATATTGTGATTCTCTTGCAGACGACGCTGAATGCGTTTGAGCTGCAGGCGGACAATCTGCCCCAGCATCTCGTCGCTCAGTGGATAATACGGCACCACCAGCAGACGGCCCAGCAGCGCCGGCGGGAAGACCTCCAGCAGCGGCTGACGCAACGCGCCGCTTAACGCTTCAGGCTCAGGCATCAGTTCCGGATCGGCACACATGGCGCTGATCAGATCGGTGCCGACGTTGGACGTCAGAATAATGATGGTGTTACGGAAATCAATATGGCGGCCCTCGCCATCTTCCATCCAGCCTTTATCGAAGACCTGGAAGAAGATTTCATGTACATCCGGGTGCGCTTTTTCAATTTCGTCCAGCAAGACCACGCTGTACGGGCGACGGCGAACGGCCTCGGTTAACACCCCGCCTTCACCATAACCCACGTATCCCGGAGGCGCACCTTTTAAGGTCGAAACGGTGTGGGCTTCCTGGAATTCACTCATGTTGATGGTGATAACGTTCTGTTCACCACCATAAAGCGATTCCGCCAGCGCCAGTGCGGTTTCCGTTTTCCCCACGCCGGACGGGCCACAGAGCATAAATACGCCAACAGGTTTGTTCGGATCGTCGAGTTTCGCCCGCGAGGTTTTCACGCGGCGGGCAATCAGATCCAGGCCGTGACGCTGGCCGATGACGCGCTGGTTGAGGGTATCAGCCAGGTTGAGCACCGCATCAATCTCGTTTTTCACCATCCGGCCCAGCGGGATACCGGTCCAGTCAGAGACCACCGCCGCCACCACGTTTTCATCCACCGCCGCAAACAGCAGCGGCTCGTCGCCCTGTAAAGCGTTGAGCGCCTGCTGCTGCGCGTTAAGCTCGCTGCGCAGTTCGCCGGTCTCGTCATCACCCGCGGCAAACAGCGCGGCACGCAGGCGGATGATTTCAGTCACAAGAGCACGTTCCTCTTCCCAGCGCTGGGTCAGGGCTTCGCGCTTTGTTTCGTATGTATCGCGCTCGGCGGTCAAGGCTGCGACGCGCTCCGGATCGCCGGCACCCACGCGCGCTTCGCGTCCGGCAATCTCGATCTCCACATCCAGGGCCGCGAGATGGCGCAGGCAATCTTCCAGCTGTGCCGGTGGCGCGCTCTGGCTGACCGCCACGCGGGCACAGGCAGTATCAAGCAGCGCAACGGCTTTATCCGGCAACTGACGCGCCGGAATATAACGATGTGAAAGCTTGACCGCCGCGCTGACCGCTTCGTCGAGAAGCAGTACCTGGTGATGCGTCTCCAGCGGTGACACGGTGCTGCGCAGCATCAGAATGGCTTTGGCTTCGTCCGGCTCGTGAACCTGTACCGTCTGGAAACGACGGGTCAGCGCCGGGTCTTTCTCAATGTATTTTTTGTATTCCGCCCAGGTGGTGGCACCGATGGTGCGCAGTTGCCCGCGCGCCAGAGCCGGCTTTAACAGGTTAGCGGCATCACCGGTACCCTGCTGGCCGCCTGCGCCAATCAGGGTGTGGATCTCATCGATAAACAGAATGACTGGCGTAGCGCTGGACTGCACTTCATTAATCAGGGACTGTAGACGCGCTTCGAACTCGCCTTTCATGCCTGCGCCGGCCTGCAGCATGCCGATATCCAGCAGCCAAAGCTGAATATTCTGCAGCGGTGCCGGCACGTCGCCTTCGGCGATACGCAGCGCCAGCCCTTCCACCACCGCCGTTTTGCCAACGCCAGCTTCCCCGGTCAGCAGCGGGTTATTCTGGCGACGGCGCATCAGAATATCGACCATCTGGCGGATCTCTTCATCGCGCCCGACAACCGGGTCAATCTTCCCTTCGCGCGCGCGCGCGGTCAGGTCCTGACCATACTGGGCCAGCGTCCCCTGTGCGGCAGGCACCGTACCGGCTGGCGTATCCGCGGCAGCGGCCGCCTGCTGCGTCTCTTTGCTCTGAGCGCAAATCGCATCAAACTGCTCGATCAGCACGTCGACGTTTAGGCGGGTGAACTGCGCCGAGATGCTTTTCAGCACGTTAGCCAGATTCCAGGTTTTCAGGATGCCAATCAGCAAATGTCCGCCGCGAATACGGCTGACGCCATACTTCAGCGAGCCAAACACCCACGCGCGCTCCACGGCGCTGTCGATATGTTCTGACAGATCGGAAACAGAACTCGCGCCACGTGGCAGCGCATCCAGTGCGGCCACGATATCGCGCGTCAGCTGCTGTTCATCGAGGGCAAAATGACGAATCACCTGTTGCAGATCGCCATCCTGCTGCTGCATCAGCTGATGCAGCCAGTGCACCAGCTCAACATAGGGGTTGCCGCGCAGCTTGCAGAACGCGGTGGCGCTTTCCAGTGAGGTAAATAACAGCGTATCCAGTTTGCCGAAAAGCACGGCACGGCTGATTTCTGACATGTTCGGTTCCGTTGATAACAATGCGTGAGAAAAATTATCGCTCTGCGCGATACACCAGATCGCCACGTGGGACAGGCTGAGGCTGAAGGCCCAGCCAGGTGTTGTAACCTAACCGCCCGGCGCTACCGAGCGAGGCACCCTGCACCGCGTCGGCGCGCAGAATAACCCGAGTTTCCCATTCAAATTCTACCCCTGCGTACTGGCGTACCCAGTCGCGCAGTTCAGTGACCCACGCTTCGCCTGGCAGGAAGCGGTTGTACTCGTCCGCGCTCAGTGGGCCAATTTCGATACGAAACTTGTGCTGCACGTCGCGCACCGCAACGCCGAGAAAAGCGGATTCTCCCATCCGCGGCAGTCGACGCCCTTCACCCAACTGCGCCTGCTCCCGCGGCGAAAGCGGCATCCACTGCGCCACGTTCGTGACCAGTTTTACCGGGGCGTGAAAATAGTTGCGCAGGATCTTCTCCAGCCCTTCCGGATCCCGGGCGTGACGTGTCAGGTGTCCGGCGTGAGTAAAACGGGCATGTGCGCTCAGGCTGCCTTTGGTCATCTGCCCCGGCTGGCCCATGCCGATCAAGGATGCCAGGTACCCCTCAAAGCGTTTGTTGTCCGCGCGGTCAAGAGAGACGGCGGGCTGCGCATCAGCCCAGGCACGGTAAAACAACAGCGTCAGGCGATGATGGAACAGATCGGCAAACGCGCTCAGGCTGGTGTCCTGATGATGATGAATACGCTCCCGGGCGTACTCTGTCATATGGACGGGCAGCGGGCCATTTGGACCAAACAGACCAAAGCTGAGGATAGACACCTCGTGCAGCCCGTTCTCTTCACGCTGGCGCACCTGCGCGAGGGTTGACGGCGCAAAGCTCATCGATGGCTGCTGACCGATACGTAACGGTTCAAATTTCGGCAGCGGCGCGCGCCCCAGCGGATAACGTTCACCGCCCTGGGCATCAATGCGTCTTAATAGCTGGAACAGATCGTAGCGCCACGGCGTCTCGCGAACGCCGCGCCAGAAAGCGTCCGGCAACGGCGTCAGGCGATGGACACGCAGCGGCGCGGAGGCGACTTCGCTCATAGTAGTGCCCTTTTCCCCATGCGCGGTGCCCAGTAGCCAATCTCGCCGCGCTGCTGACTCTTCAGCGTGAATTCAGTAAAGCTGTTGATGGACACCAGACGGGCAAACAGGCGTTCCAGCACGCTGCCGAAAAGCCAGGGGCTGGCGCCGGAAAACGCACGCTCATCTACCGTCAGAGTAATGCCGATCCCGCGCGCAAAGACCACCGGACCCGGCTCCGGGACGCGACGGTGAACCGGCTCCAGCACGCAGTGGCGAACGCCCTCAACCTGACGCGCAACCGGCGTCTCCGCCAGGTTAGCATACAGCCCTAACAGCTGACGCAGGGCGGCGGCGCCCTCTTCGTTTTCGCTGTCCATCAGGCTGAGATAGTTCATCTGCAGCTGGCTGATCAATCGCCAGGTGCTAAACCCTTCGGCCAGAGCCGGACGCGGCGGCGTTGGGCCTTTTCGCAGGGTCAGGGATTTCACCGGCATGGAATCGGCCATGATGAACTGTCCGAGCTCCTGCTGAAGCATCAGCGGCAGGTCGCGGCTGGTGCACAATACTTCCGCGGAGATATAGCGCAGATTTTCCTGCCAGGGTGCATGCTGTTCATCCACCAGCGAAACAAAGACTTCGGAGCCGATATAACCGGTGCGGGTACCGTAGCGCAGGGCATGTTCAGAGAGCACTCGCTGCTCGCGGCGCAGGGAAAAATAGGCGCCATAGTTGCCCGCATCACCGCTCCAGGTGCTCCAGAAAGGACGAAACGTCTGGTCGTCACGCTGGCCGTCGGCACTGCCGAAGATTTTGTTTACCGCATAAATTTCATAATCCAGGGGACGGATGTTATCCACCACCAGATGATATTCATGCTGGCTCTCACTCAGCTTCTGCCGCGCCGCCACTTTCGGGAAAAGGTTGATCACCGGCGTGCAATGCATCGCCAGATGGCTGGCATCAACCACCCGCTCCAGCTGCTCATCGCTTTTATCCAGCAGGATGAAAATATCGAACGCTTTTTCATTTTCACAGCGCTGGATAAGCTTGCCCAGACCGCTGAGGCTGATAAAGCGGAACCGTGCCGGAAACGCAAAGTATTCCTGCAGCAGACGATAGCCGTCAAAGTTGCGCAGGTCGTCCGGAAGCAGCGCCTGGTCCGGCTCAAACCCTTCCTGTCGTAAGGCATCCGCAGAGAGCAGCTGTCGCTGCGGGTGCTTGCTGACGGTCTGGCAGACAATCCCGGCGTGGTGCTCCATGACCAGCTCAAGCAGCTTGAGCGCTTCAATATCCGGGCCGCTAAGGAAAAACTCCAGACGGTCAAAATCCAGATGCCCAAGATGCTGCGGGCCATCACAGGCAATGCGGATCCGTAACGCGCTGTTGATCCCCCGCTGGCTCAGGCCCAACTGCGCCAGCGGCAGATCGGCAGGCACACCGCCCAGCTCGACCTTATCGATTTTCAGCGGCAGCAGATTAACTTCATGCGCCGTGGTGTAGCTGCAGGTGACCCCGGTCTTTTTCAGCGCCAGGCTGTCCATCATGGTGCCGCGCGGCACCTTAAAACCGTTGCTCAGATCGCCACGCGTGCTGTCGGGCTGGATTTCAGCAATCGCCATTGAGGGAGTTGGCGCGAGATAGTTTGGCGCAATCATTTCCAGCAAACGCTGGGAGAAGCGCGGGAACTCCGCATCCATTTTCATTTGCACGCGGGAGGTCAGGAACGCGAACCCCTCCATCATGCGTTCTGTATACGGATCCGCCACTTCGATGCCGCGCATGCCCAGTCGACCCGCGACTTTGGGATAGCGCTCGGCAAATTCAGCGCCCATTTCACGCAGATAGGCCAGTTCACGGTTGTAATATTCGAGCAGTTTACTTTCCATGATCACCCCGCATCTTTCAGTTCAAAATGGCCGTTTTCCAGATCGACATCGGTGCGAAACAGAAACTCCAGCGGGTACGGCACACACCACAGACGCCCTTTTATCTCAATGGACAACACGTTGTGCAGATCCAGTGACGAGGTGTCTGACACGCAGCGGACCTGCAGTCCCTGCGGCAAAATACGCGGTTCAAAGTTAATGATGGCCTCGGTAAGCTTGCGCTGAATGTCGTGCCATTCAATGTCTGACATTCTTTTCCCGGCCAGCGGCGCGACGCCAAAATTAACCACCGAGCGGTTCACATGCGGCAACGCGCTCAGGTCACCGGATGCGTCATGGTTGATGGTGTTAAACAACCACTGCAGATCCCGCAGCACGTTGCGGCGCAGGGCGGCGTGGGTAATCAGATTACTGTTGGCGGACTCGCGTTTTTTTTCCGGATCGTTATCGGTGAGGCGATCCAGCAGCGAGGGCTGCATTTTATCGCGCGCCCCCACCTTCTCCTGCTTGCTGCGGACTTGCCAGCCGCTGCGCAGCAGATCGCCTTCGCCAGCGGGATTACTCATGGGCTCCATCCGCAGCAAACGTCACCAGGTTCAACGACAGCAATGGGCTTTCGCTTTGCTCGCTAAGCCAGGCTTTCTGCCCCATGCCTTCATACAGCGTGCCGTCATTGTCGAGCGGCAGCCATTCGGTGGTGCGCGCGAGCTTAACCGCGTCAGATGCATCCGCTGCGAAAGGATAGCGCGCCGGGATCTGGCAAACCTGTTCGGTACCGTCCGTCAGGCGCACCAGCGCATGACGCCACACCAGGTCAGTCACGCTGGCAGGCGCCTGGAAACGGATCTCGGCGATGGCGTTAAACGGCAGCCAGAAATAACGGCCGTTGACGATGGTTTCACACACGGGCCCCAGACGAGCATCGCCGTCCATCAGCCATGCGAATACCTGCGTCTCGTCATTCTCAAGGGTGATTTGACCCGCCGTTGCCTGCGCCTGCTCAAGGGCTTCCAGACGCAGCGCCTGAGCACGCTCTCCCGCGTCATTAAGCGCGGCGGCAAGCGTGGTAAGCCACGGCCACTGGGTTTCAGGCATGGCAGGACGAGCCTGCCCCGCCATCACCTGCGCGCGCTGCAGCTCGCCCTGGATGGACTGCTCCAGCAGGGTAACGGTTGGTTTAGCCTGGGGCTTAAGTGCCAGCCAGCTTTTCAGCTGAGTCAGGGCACGCGTCCAGTTACCACTGAGGGTCAAAAACTGCACAAACGCGGCGCGGAGATCGGCATCGGCCGGACGGGCTTTGATCTCAGCTTCAAGACGCACCAGCGCGTCACTCAGCGATTCACCCGCCAGGTGTTGATAGAGCGTATTCATAGCCATTCCTTAGTTTGCCGCGCGCCAGGCGCCGACTGCCGGATCGCGCAGCTGAGGGCGCAGGGTGTCAATCAGGACGATATTGAGCGTTGTGCCAGGGGTAACCCAGGCGCCCCAGATTTTTTTCACCGCGGCGATACGCGCCTGCAGTTTTGCATCGTCGCTGGCGGTCTCACGTGAAATCTCCACGGCCACCGTGCCGTTGCTTTTCCAGCCGTTGAGGCTGCTGTCGTAAGGCAGGATCATCCAGCTCTGGTCGCTGTTGGAGGTGCTGAAAACCATGCGCTCTTTGTTGACAGAGGTGATCAGCGCGTTTTCCGGGTCGGCACTTTGATTCAGTCCCATGACCGGGAAGCCGTGAATGTAGGTCACCGGTATCTCTTTTTGTCCACCAGTACGGGACTGGGAGATAACCGTGTGACCACTCAGCCAGCTCCCGTTTCCGCAGCGGGTGGTGTCTGAATCCGGAATAAAGAGCGCCGGAGCAGACGAGCCCCCTTCCCAGAAGGTACGCAGATGGCAGCCGCCCTGAAGGGTAAATTCCTGCCACGGCGTGCGATCGGCAGCAACCGTGTGGGTTTCCGCGTTCTGGTCCGGCGGCAGCAACGCACCGCTGGCCGGAGTACTCACTGGCTCAGTCTGCTGCTGTTTTACCACCAGCGCCCAGTCCTGCGCTTTGCCTGCTGTCCCCTGGGCCAGCGTCGTCCCGGACGGATCGTTCAGCGTCCAGCTCAGTTTACTGACTTTGCTGCACTGGTGTTCCAGCAGCGAGCCCAGACGCGGGACAAAGTTCTCCAGAACCGAAACGTCTTTGTTGCCGTTCGCCACGATACGCAGCGCAATCTCTGACTTACACCAGCTCTGTGGGGTGTTGTCTTTGATGTTATCAATCCAGATATCCAGCTTCTGCGCAGGAGACTGCACAATGCGGAAATTCTCAGCCTGCGCGGTGGACGCCACCGCCAGAAGTGCTAAACCCGATAGCCAAAGTTTCATATCGTTCCTTGTGTGTCTAATCAGTTCCGCAGGGAAGAAATTGTGCTGCGTCAGAAAGCGTATGCAGCAAAGTGGTGTCCTGAGGGTTGCCCATCCATACCGCCAGGGCGGTATAGTTATCCTGAGCATTCCCCTCCTGTTCGCCATTCTTTTGGATGATTTGGTTCATTAAGGTCAGCCACTCTTGTGGCGTGTTAACCATGTGCAGCGACTGTTTCATCTGTTCTTCGCTGACGCCGTGCCAGAAACCGTCCGTACAGAGTAGAAATGCATCTCCGTCTTCGACCTGCACCACATCGCTGTAGCTCGCTTCCGGCCCGCCGTTTTCAATACCCAGCGCCAGATAGAGCAGATTGCTGTTGAGGTTATCGGTGTCGTGTCCTGCATCTTTCATCTGCTGAACCAGGCTGTGATCGGTGGTGACATGCCACAGCCAGCCCCGGCGAAACAGATACAGGCGGCTGTCCCCGGCATGTGCCCAGTAGGCCAGCCGGTAATCTCTGTCGATAAACAGACTGACCAGCGTGGTGCCCATCCGACGATAATCCTGAACCGCCTGCTGTTCGCTGAGAATGGTGCGATTCGCCGTTTGCACATAGTCGCGAATATGCTGCGCGTTCAGGTGCTTGTCGCCATCGAAGCGGGAGATAATACTGTTGCGGGCCAGTTCAGCGGCCACCTCACCGCCCGGCAGACCAGCGATACCATCACAGACGACAAAGCAGGCTGAACGTTCCCCTATGGTTTCTCCCGTCTGATCCTGGTTGCTGGCGCGCGTCCCCTGGCGGGAGAGAGAAGCCGTTGCGATATTCATTTTTCTTCCGATCCGCTCTGTGAGTCTTTGTACTGATTTACCTCCATGTCATAAGCATGAAGGAAGGCTTCGCCAAACAGGGTGTGGAAGTCATCCTCAATCTCGCCTGCCGTTTCACCATAGCTGCGGACAAAGTAGTCCCACAGTGCGGCTTTGCGGCTGCCCGGCAACGCCAGTCGGGAGGTCATCCCGTTCTGCTTCGCCTGCTCTTCCAGCTGTTCCGGGTTGAAGGATTGCAGCATGGCGGCAATGATGGCGCGGATACCGGAGATCATACCCAACTGATGCGCCTGCAGATCGATCAGCGCGTCACGCACGGATTTTGTCGGCGGCATAAAGCCCGGCATTGGCGTACCGAACATCTGGATCAGAACGGTTTTCCCGGTCGGCAACAGTTTGAACGGGTTGTTGGCATCATCAAGTACCATGGTCATATCGGCTTTTACGCCGCGCTTGAGAATGGAGCGCGAAGAAAGCAGCGCCACGGTGCCCTGAGAGAACATGCCCAGAATTTGCCCCAGCTGACGCATATTTTCGCGGTCAAACTGCGGGACGGGCTGCATTTCGCTGAGCCCCATCCCTTCCAGCAGTGCCTCAAGTAATTCGCCCTGCAGTACTTCACCCTTTTCGCCATTATGGGCTGCTGGCGACGCCGCGTTTTTGACCGGGTCAATACGCAAACGCCCTTTAGGTGCCTGGGCATTACTGCGCGCCACGGCCTGCGGGGTTGGCATGGTGAAGCCGGCATAATCCGGTCGCGCCGGCTCTTCTTCTTCCACGCGCGGCGGCACCTGCGGCTCAGGAGCAAACAGCGGAGAAGCGGCAAGGACGTCCTCTTCCTGTTCTGCTTGCGGCTCTGGCGTCAGTTCTGGCTCAACGACGGTCTCTGGCTTATCGCCGACAATCTCATCCGGATGGGTTAACGGTGCCCCGCCCATCAACCCGAGGGGGTCATCATTTCGTGCAGCAGGTGCGCTGGCACTACCGCCAAACAGTGCCAGCGGATCGAGTTCATCCGTCTGCTCTTCTTGTGGCTGCGCAGGTTTAGCTTCATTGGGCGGCACCAGCGTAGACGGGGTGACGTCGTCAAAAATGCTCTCTTTTTTGAACAACGCTTCGTCACTGAACAGCGTATCCGGATCCACGTTCTTACGCTCAAGCTTTGGATCGCTGTCATTGAACATCGCCAGCGGATCTTCAGCGTTACGCTCAGGTGCGACAGGCTGGGAGAACGGATCGTGCGACGCTGCCGGCTGCGGCTTCGCCCGAGAACTGGAAATGCTGTCGGAGATAGAGAACTCCTGCATCAGGCTATCCCAGATTTCCGACGGCACAGCAGTCGGTTCCGCCTTCCCGCGCGGGGCGGCGCTCGCAGGCTTTGGCTGCGGGGCTGCCGCAGGGGCCGCGGCTGGACGCGCCTGCTGCTGCATGGTCGCCGCCATGCGGCTGACTGGCTGCGTATCATGAATCAGTTCGGTCACTTCGATACGGTAATCATCAATACCGAGAATGTCCCCATCCTGAAGCTCAACCTGGCGCCCGCGCTCAAGCGGAATGTCATTCAATACCACGCGGGTGACGCTGCCACGGTTAGTGACGCGGCATTCGCCCTGGGCGTCAACGTGAACAATGGCCTGCAAACGCGAGATGGTGCGGTCATTGTCCGGCAATACCAGATTGTTATCCGTACCGCGCCCAATGGTGCCGCCCGGGGCATAAAAATCACAGCTGCTCTGCGGCGGCTGATGACCGGGTTTTGTAGAAATAATCGTGAATCGCATGGCGTATTCCTGCTGGTATGATTAGCGCTCAAACGCTGCCGCTCTCGGGGCGAGAACGGCGGCGTTTGAGCGTAAAGTTAATTAGAACTGAGATTCCATTGTTACTTGCCAGAATTAAAAGCATTTAAAAATAGCCACCGTAAAAATAATCTTTTTGTTATACGAAGAGATCCAGACCATTTCAGAATCAGACGAAATGCCATTACACTTATGGAAATTACTTTTCGTAGCAACCCAGCTTGCGTTAATGGCTGATAGACTCACGAAACCTCGCTGTAATGGTTTCGACAATCAATATAAAAGGTCATCACCAGAACAAAAGAAAAATTTCAAAAGTGGAGAACATATTCGAACTCACGTCATTCTTCACGTAATATTAAAATTATTCATTTGCCTGCAAGCTTCTACATGACCACCAAATGACTCTATTTTTGGGTGTTTAGCGTTCGAATTGCGTCGCTGTTGGTGATTAAGCTGCACTTCAACACCTGATAATGGCCCGGTTCGCTACCGCCTACCTTCTCTTTAAGTAAGGAAACAATAATGTTGTCCGCTTTTTCAAAATTCTCTGCAGGTAGATTGCTTGCTTCGAGCCATGCGGCAGCGCTGGCCTCTGCATCATCTTTTAAACTCTTACTGTCCGCAATCTTACTGATACAACGATTTTGCACCCAGTTTTCAAAGATTTGTTGTTGAGTAAAAGCACTGACATCAGGCAATGTTTGGGCATAAACAACGGTGGCATTTAACGCGAATGCGAGCAATAATAAGCGTTTCATTTCAGGCTCCAGAATGTTGCATTCGTAGGAATAAACGAACCATTGCCGGGTGATCCAAGGAAATGGCAATCATCCGAGCAAATATTTCCATTCCAGAGTGTTACATGTCCGGTTGCGTCACTCCACCCATGGCCGGTAAAGATAATAATGCCTTGTTTGCCTGAAAATTGTGCTGGTGTAGGAGAGGCGACTGACATATCTGCATGACCCAGAACAGTAGGAAGAAATGCAATCATATCTTTAACGCGGAACATATAGCGTTTTTTGTCATTTCCGGTCACTGTCGCGTATTTGCTATTAGACGGAATAGGTATACCACAATAATTCAAAACATAGCTCATACGAATGGGACAGGCATTTTTAAAAATACCAGCATCGATATTATGCTGAACTTTTCCACCCAATAATTTGCCAACCTGTTCCACATTAACGTTAACTTCTCTAAATCTGTTCCAGGCAGCACCAAAAGCAGGACGCATAGCAGACATTCTTCTTTCTCCATTCAAAGAAGGTCACGTAAAAGTGAGCCCTTTCGGGCCCACTATCATTACGCTTCTTTGTTTTCTTTAATGTTCCAGCCAGCGCTGCTTTCAGCACCTTTACCACCAGCAGTGGTCTGCTCCCAGTACTGCTGTTTCACTTTCGCAGCCTGGAATGCATAGGTCACACCAACGGTGTCGCCGTTGTCCGCACCGGTGTACTGAACAGAAGTTACCAGCACATCTTCCAGTGTGATGCGGGTATATTCAACTTGCTGACCACCCGCTTTGCACACGGACAGTTCAACTTTAGTCAGGTGCTTACCGCTTGCGCAGTGTTTGAGAATTGCTGTAGTGGATTTGTCGATCAGAGCGTTAACGTGCAGATCGTTAAAGTTAACTTTACCGGCACCGCCGCCGCCACCAACACTCATATTACCTGGCTGGGAAGCGCCCCAGGAGAAGGAGGTAATATCAGTCCAGCCGGTGTGGTTAGAATCTTTAGATTCGCCCGTAACACCCTCGACCTTCAGAAACATATCAATAGCCATAATATCTACTCTTCGTGGATGAACAATATTGCTTTCGAAAAAGCACTTATATGGCAAACAGGAAAGCATGGGGCTGAATAAAACCGTCCATATTTTACCTCTGCCTCATGTCAAATGACCCGTGTCATTTGACAGTCTTGACATTCCCCCTGAATGAAAGGAAAGAATGTAAAGTCTTTACTACTGCGGGTTATTCTGAATCCAGGTTCGATCAGGATTCCCAGTAATTAATTGTGGAATTTGCGCTCATAGCCGTGTCGGCAGGTAATTGACCTTTTTTATCAGCCCCCAGGACAAGCAACGTGCCAGTGTGAAATCTTTATGTCCTGCCGCGCTATTTTCTTTACCGTCATGATATCTTAATGCATAGAAGGAAGTTATTTCAGCTCCCAGAACCATATTTCTTTGCAGTCGGTATAACAGTCTGAGTTACATTGCATCATGTTATCCCCAACGGGCTCCAGCAGGTCGATGTGACCACCATTATAATTAGTGATTCGGTTAAAGAAGATCACACCTTTTCGATTACGGAGTTTTTCACCCGCCTGACGAATATCGGTATAAATCTCTGCCTTGCCAAATACACTGGCTTTATAGAGTTGATCGGCCAAGAGCTTTGCCCCCGGCTCAATTTTTCTCCCCTTATAGGGGCCACTTTTAATAGTCAGTCGACCTTCAAAATTGACATCACATTTTAACAGGGCAAGGCTCATACGGACCGCGCAGGTGTTCATATAACCCGGATTGGATTTGATTAACACACTGGCGTCGTAACCTATTTCGTTAAAAAGATCGTCACGCGGTACATAACCTGGACGTGATTCGTTTGAGGAATAATGGTGGGTTTTTAATTGCGCATAAAGTGGCTTCACGATTGTGCTCCTTTCTTGCACGGTAGATCCTGTGAAAGGGCTTCTGTAATTAATGCCGAAGCGGCCTCTTTTTTACGATCCTGAGGCAATTTTTTGAAGTAGTTGTAGATACTTTCTCGTAATGAACCAGGTAGCGCGACGCTATAACCACACCATGCCTTATTTTCTGTCGCATCCATTACGCCAAGAAGATACATATTGGCTTTAAGCTGTTCTTGTTCGTTATCTTTTGCTAGCCACGCTGCAATAAATTTCTCACCACTCATTCGCACGTCATTGCGGGACAGTGTATTAGGGTTACGCAGCAGATTTGATGAATCGTCCTGGCCACTGTCAGCCCAGAGGTAAGTTGCGCCAAGTAGACCAGCAACTAACAACGTATATCGGGTAAGTAACTTCATAGTTTCTCCTGTCCAGGTGAGATCTCATTATCAAAATATATACAATTGACGAATCGCCGTTTAGCTGCGCTCTTTCATTTTTTCCGCGACAGCATAGATAGCTATCGAGAGTGCAATCAGTCCGAATAGTAAGAAGCCATGCACCGTAACTATCAGGGCGCCCTTTGACCAGTCAAAGATAAAGAGATAGTAACCGGATGCGCTAAAAAACAGCATAAACGAAATCAACAACAGTAAATATGCTACAAAATAACTAATGAATTTCCTCGTCATCATTTTGCTCGCTAAATTCATTAGCTGTCTCGCCATTAAACCAATATTACCGGCCCCGAAGGACCGGCAACGCACATTACGCGTCTTTCGTCTTCAGTGACGGCAGTTTAGAAACCAGACGCAGAGAAACGGTCAGACCTTCCAGCTGGTAGTGTGGACGCAGGAAGAATTTCGCGGCGTAGTAGCCCGGGTTATCTTCAATTTCCTGCACCTGCACTTCGGCAGCCGCCAGCGGTTTACGGGACTTGGTCTCCTGTGAGGAGTTAGCCGGGTCGCCGTCCACATAGTTCATCACCCAGTCGTTCAGCCAGCGTTCCATCTCTTCACGTTCACGGAAGGAGCCAATTTTGTCGCGCACGATGCACTTCAGGTAGTGGGCAAAGCGGCAGCAGGCGAACAGGTACGGCAGACGGGATGCCAGACGCGCGTTAGCGGTCGCATCCGGGTCGTGGTACTCAGCCGGTTTCTGCAGAGACTGCGCGCCGATGAAGGCGGCAAAGTCAGAGTTTTTGCGATGAACCAGCGGCATAAAGCCGTTCTTCGCCAGCTCGGCTTCACGACGATCGCTGATGGCGATCTCGGTCGGGCATTTCATGTCCACGCCGCCGTCGTCGCTCGGGAAGGTGTGACATGGCAGGTTTTCAACCGCCCCGCCGGACTCCACGCCGCGGATTGAAGTGCACCAGCCGTACTCTTTAAAGGAGCGGTTGATGTTGGCAGCCATGGCATACGCGGCGTTCGCCCAGGAGTAGCTGTTGTGGTTCGCCCCATCGGTCTGCTCTTCGAAATCGAAGCTGTCGACCGGGTTAGTGCGAATACCGTACGGCAGGCGCGACAGGAAGCGCGGCATCACCAGGCCAAGGTAGCGTGCATCTTCGGATTCACGCAGTGAACGCCACGCGGCATACTCGGTGTTCTGGAAGATTTTGGTCAGGTCGCGCGGGTTCGCGAGTTCCTGCCAGGACTCCATCTGCATCACACCCGGTGCGGTACCGGTGATAAACGGACAGTGGGCCGCCGAGCCGATACGTGCCATCTCGCCCAGCAGTTCAACGTCCTGCGGACTGTGGTCGAAGTAGTAGTCGCCGACGATGCAGCCAAACGGTTCGCCACCAAACTGACCGTACTCCTGCTCGTAGATTTTCTTGAAGATTGGGCTCTGGTCCCAGCCCACGCCCTTAAAGCGTTTCAGGGTACGACCCAGCTCCTGCTTGGAGATGCTCATAAAGCGGATCTTCAGCATCTCGTCGGTTTCAGTGTTGTTCACCAGGTAGCTCAGACCGCGCCAGGCGCTCTCCAGCTTCTGGAACTCTTCATGGTGAATAATCTGGTTCACCTGCTGAGACAGCTGCTCGTCGATACCGGCAATCAGGTTCTGAATGGTGCGGTAGGTGTCACTGGAGAAGGTAACGGTATTTTCCAGTGCCTGCTGCGCCAGCGTTTTTACCGCGCTTTCCACCGCGGAGCGCGCCTGATCGGTTTTCGGGCGGAACTCTTTGTTCAGCAGCGCGCTGAATTCATCCTGGCTGAACGCCTGACCACTCTGCTGCTCGTGTTGTTGAGTCTGGTTGCTCATCGATTATTCCTCGCTACCTTTCGCACTTTCGTCATTTTTCGGCAACTGGCTCAGAGATTTGAGCAGCGTCGGATCCTGCAGAATTTTAGCGATCAGCTCTTCCGCGCCGTTTTTGCCATCCATATAGGTCAGCAGGTTGGAGAGTTGAGTACGTGCTTCCAGCAGCTTGTTCAACGGCTCAACCTTGCGGGCTACCGCGTCCGGCAGGAAATCGTCCATGCTGTCGAAGGTCAGATCAACGTTGAGCTTACCTTCGCCGGTCAGCGTGTTATCCACCTGGAACGCCACGCGAGGTTTCAGCGCTTTCATGCGCTCGTCAAAGTTATCAATGTCGATTTCGAGGAATTTACGCTCGTCGACTGCCGGCAGGTTTTCCACCGGTTTGCCGACCAGATCGGCCATGACGCCCATCACAAACGGCAGCTGAATTTTACGTTCTGCACCGTAGATCTCTACGTCGTACTCGATCTGCACGCGGGGGGCACGGTTACGTGCGATGAATTTCTGCCCACTGTTACTCATTGCCATGATGTTCTCCATCAAAGATGCGCGGTGAAGGTGAAACGGCAGGCTCCATGCCTGTCGTCATAATGCCAGGACGCGTTATTCGCGGCGTCCAAAGATGTTTTCCAGTTGGTTAACGCCGTCTGGCGCCAGGTCGCGAATAATGTCCATAAAGTTAAGTTCTGACAGCCGCTGCACCCGTTCAATCATCAACGGTGCGGGGTGGCTCGGTTCGTACTGCGCAAAATACTGTTTGGCTTTCTCCAGCATCAGCTGTGCATCGGCGCGGCTGGTGACCTGCACGCTGCGCCAGTCTGTAACCTGCTGAACGGGTTGTGCGACCGCCGGTTGAGGTTCAGCGCTGAGTTCAGCCTGTGTCTCCCGGTTGGGCAGCAGCTTGCTGATGTCGGTCACCTGACAGGCGCTGGCGACCAGCCCGACGGTTTTCAGCAGCTGTTCCATCTCCGGAACGCCGCTTTCACCAAGATGGCCGGTGAGCAACTCGCGAATGGCCAGCAGCCGTTCGTTAATCACTATCACCGCCGACGTGCCCGGCTGATCGCCGCGGGCCAGCTCGTCAATCAGTCTTGGACGGCCACCGGGGTAATCCGGACATTCGGTTTTACTGCCATCCAGCAGTGCCTGAGCGTCGCGAAGTGAAATTTCATCGCCATTTGATCGCAGCAGCGAGGCGTTACGCACGGCGACGGTCAGGTCAGACTTATCACTCAGCCCGGCCAGGGCGTTAATGCGGTAAAACGGGTCGGTTTCGCCATACTCTTCCAGCAGCGGATAGAGCGGCTCCCAGTAACGCGTGATCGCTTCCTGCACCAGTAACAGCCCGTCGGCGTAGCCCGCAAGGCCGCGGCGACGTGTCCATGCATGCGTTAACGCCAGCATGACGCGCAGATCTTTGGTGCGGCTCAGCAGGCTGGTGGCGAATTTTTCCACCGTATTCCAGTCAGCAGGTTCTGCCGGAATGATGGTGTCGCCAAACTGCTGCTCTGCTTTGCCCTGGCTGGCCTGATTCATCAGCTGGAAATCAGCGTCATACTCCAGGTTTTCGCCACAGGGCTTGTCGGGGCTTATTGGCGCGAGAAATTCTTCGATATTCATAAGATCCCTGCTTATTCAAACATGGGCGGATAGAGACCGTGACGGCCCGGGCGGGCGCCACCTGCCGGGTCGAACAGCAGCGTAAAGAGCTGCCCGGTGAAGTTGCCGCTGTGAACATGGGTGTAGAGCGGGTAGCCGTCGCAGCGGTTGGTCCACCAGTAACTGGTCTGGCGAAGCGGGTCAAAGCACTCTGCAGCCTGAGGCCAGCCCAGCGTGCTTTGGCCGTCTTCGTCATAACCAATCACATCGAGAATATCTGAGCGCTTTTGCGGCTCGACGGGCTGCGGTGCCGGAATGGACATCAGCATGTCATCGAGCTGTGAGGCAGAAAAACTGTTACGTACCGCATGCAGGCCCAGACGGCCAATCTGCTGATACCAGCTTTCAGCCTGACTGAGCAGACGTGACGACCAGTCAGCGGGGGCAAAGCTGAGCTGAATGCAGACCGGATATTGTCGACCAACGCTGTCACGTCCTGGTAGCAGGCAGCCCATCTGAATCATCTGGCTGCCCAGCATCGGCGGTACGACAAAATTCCAGACCGGCGCTTTGTTAAACGGGCGCTCACCGCTGCGCTGCTCTTCCTGCTGCCAGGCCAGCAGGCCGACCTGGAACCAGTGTGACCACTGGCGTTGCAGGGTGTCAGGAAAGCGACGCTGCAAAAAATCTCCGGCGCTGGGCAGTTTGCCATACCAGCTGTAGCGGTTCATCGCAGGGGTATTCGTCATACGGCTGTCCTTGCGGTTATGGGCATGAGAAACGGGGAAGCTGGAACGGGTTACGAATACTGTTTGGCGCAAATTCCAGCGTAACCTGATGTCCGTCTACGTTGAAGGTCGCCTGGCGACTCAGACTTCCCGCCCCCGGGCTGGTACGCGCTTTATCGAAAAAGCGGTTCAGCGCCCAGGAACCGTTAGTCACCAGCGTAGCCGTGCTGCCGTTAGCCAGACCCAGCTGCATACGCACCTGGTTGGTCCCGCCCGGCCCCGGCCAGTTCATGATCTGCACAGCCTGTGGACCGTGGCTGTAGCGCAGCAGTTGACCGTCAACATCCAGCGTCAGGTTAAGGATCGTGTTATCCATTCTGACGGTGCGCACCGTCACTTTGTAAGATGGCGTGGTGGCACCGTTAGCAAAGAAAGCATCGCGAATGGACTGCGCCTGCTGGAACGGTCTCAGGAGCCCTTCACTTCCCGGCAGCGTTTTTCCATCAATGCCCGGCATAAAGCGCCAGTTCGCCTGCGTGGTATCAACTTTATTGGTCAGGTTGTCACGAAAGAAGGTGTCCATCAGCCCGGTGCCTGGCGCAAACATGCGCGCGAGATCGTCCGGCGTGACCTCCGTACTGGCGCTGCGCACCAGCGGGTAGCGGCCAGCGATTGCCTGACGGCAGAAACCACCGACTTCGACGTTAATCCGCTTACGCACGTTTTCGAGGTCGCGACGCTGGGTATCACTGCTGGCCCCCACCGCCATATTGCTGAACATGGTTTGCAGACCGCCCGGCAGACGACCGGCACTGGCCTGCAGACGGCTAATCGCCTCGCCTCCCGGAGCAGGCATGCCGCTGTTGGCCGCGTCCTGAACGGCAGTCAGGTAGCGGTAAAGTTCATCGACCTGCTTGAGAAAATCATCAAAGACGATGGTCTTCCCGCCCTTCTCCAGCGGCTGCGCCAGCTCAATCATTGGAGCATAGTGATCGGTTACCAGCTGTTCAGGTGCCTGAGTGACCACCGCGGCCTGCGTCGGGGCATTGTCATTATTACTGAATAACGCTTCGAGCGTGCGGGTGGCGCGGTTGCTTTGCGCTTGCGCTTTACCGGCATCGTCCGGGGCTGGCGCATTACGTGAAAGCGTCAGGACCTGGCTCAGGTTCAGCACCAGACGGCGCAGCGGCGAGTTTGCCCCGGAGAGCAGACGCGCGGTATTGATGCGCTGGGAGAGATCGGCGCTGTTATTAAGCTGAATGTCGGCGAGGAAGCGATCCCAGTTGGCGATAAAGTCGCGCATGTAGAGCTGGCGCACGGCGTTATCTATCTGCTGTTTATCTTCCTGGGCTGAGGTCGCCCCCAGCACCCACGCATCGTCTTCATGCAGGGCAGTGGTGACGCTGTCAATCTGGCCGTTGAAGCTTTTCCAGTAACCGTCCGGGGTATAAAGACCCGGCACGCCTTCACTCACCGGCTTGCCGCTTTTGCGTGAAAACACCAGCTCGCTCTGCGGACCGCCCAGGTCGGAGAGCGACACCGGTTTCAGGTTTTCATCATGCTCCAGCAGACGCTTCAGACGACCATACACCCGGGTGGAAAGTGGCTGCTGGTTGATTAGCGCCCTTTCACGCGCGACCAGGGATTCATCCTGCGCGTACGGCGAGGCCTGAATTTTCGGCTCAAGCAGCTGAGTCAGGTGCCACTCAAGCTGCTGAAGCTGCGCCTGAGTCACGTTCTGCGGCAGGTTGCGCTGCAGATTGAGCATTACCCAGGAGTGCAGGAATTTGCCGTCGTAATGCTTCGGCTGATAGAGCATCTGGTAGGCCTTCAGCGCTTCATAGCTGTATTCCACATCGCTGCCGTTATCGTTGCGCAGCCAGGTGGTGATATGCATCGCCACGGCAGGGAGCAGCATCTGGTCCAGCGCTTTCTGGTACAGAGACTGCGATGCATCGCTGACGTCATCCCCACGATAGAGCCCCATACGGCGTGAGACAGGCGGATCGTTAACATCAAACGCGTCACTTTTCGGCAGATCGACCAGGCCATTCAGCAAGGGCAGAAGGTCAAACAGATCGCGCTGAGGCTGATTCTGCAGCGCCTTGCTCTGCTGATCCAGCAGCGGCACCTTTGCGTCCACCTCTTCCAGATAAGCCTTGTTCCTGGCATAGCTGGTCAGCCACAGTCCACCGAGGATCACCAGCAGGGCCAGCAGCGCCGCATAGCCGGACCAAATGACGGCGCGGTTACGCAGTTCCCACCAGCGGTTTTCCCCGGCGATGCCGGCTTCCTGGAAAATGACGTTTTGCAGCAGGTTCTTGATGAAGAAGCTCTGCCCTTTCGCCCCTGGAATCGGGGCCTCTTTGCTGACGGAATCCCAGCGATTTCCCTCTTCACCTTCCGGCAAGGAGAGCGCACGGTTAAGTTCGCCCATCACCCGGTCAAACGGCATACCTTCCTGGGTACCACTGGCGAAATAGATCCCGCGCGGGGAGAATTCGGTTTCAAAGTTAGAGCGGGCAAAGACCGTGCTCAGGTAGTCAGCCAGCAGCGGACGCAGTGCGGCAAACTCCTGCGGGAAGAGATACGCTTCCGCGCGCGCTTTTGCGTCATGCTCCTGCAGCAGAGTTTCCGGCAGTCCGGCATCCAGGCGCTGCTGTAAGAGGGAAAATTCCTGCTGGAAGTTACCCATCAGGTCGTAATCAGCGTGTTTGGTTTGCTCCCACGGCAGCGTGAAGCCCCAGATCTGGTCGCGCTGCGCTTTGTCGTAATCGGCAAACCAGGCACGGAAGCCTTTAAGCAGGTCAGCTTTGGTCACCATGACATACACCGGGAAGCGAATACCCAGCTGCTCATGCAGCTCAGAGAGACGCTGGCGCAGGTTGACCGCCTGCTGGCGTGACGCTTCAGGCGAGAGCGTCAGCAGATCAGAAATGCTGATGGTAATAATCACACCGTTGATCGGCTGGCGACGGCGATACTTACGCAGTAACCCCATAAACTCAAGCCATTCACCGGCGTCCTGAACCTGTTCGCTCTCCTGGGTGGTATAGCGACCCGCGGTGTCCAGCAGTACGGCCTCGTTGGTGAACCACCAGTCGCAGTTACGCGTGCCGCCGATCCCGCGCAGCGCGGTCTTACCGAAGCGGTCGGCCAGCGGGAATTGCAGTCCGGAATTGACCAGCGCCGTGGTTTTACCGCTGCCCGGCGCGCCGATGATGACGTACCACGGCAGTTGATACAGATATTGCGTGCTAAAGCGCTGCGTCCACTGGGCACCCTGTCCCGCTTTGCTGAAGTGCGCTTTTTTCAGCATCTGTGCGGCTTCGTCAAAACGGCTGGCGAGGATCTGCTCCTCGTTGTTCAGTCGCTTCTGCGGATCCGCTGCTTCCGGGCTGGTGGTGTTCTCATTGAGTTTGTCCATCAGCTTGCGGTTCAGCCAGGCATTGTACAGCCGCGGCAGAATGTGGCCCTGCGCCCAGAGCAGATAAACCACCGCAATACTGATGATGCGGTTCTGTTCAGATTCGAGCGGTCGGGTGTCCACGATGGACAACAATGGGCCAATCATCCAGATAACCGCCGCAAGCGCAGTGACGCCCAGGAAGCTCCACAGAATGCGATTGGTCAAAATGGAAAGAAGAGTAGTCAGCATCCTTAGTTTCCTTGCGGCAATCCGTTCAGCTCAGCCTGGGTATTTTCAGGCGACACCAGCAGAGTAATTTCCACCCGGCGGTTACGGGCACGGTTTTCCGGCGTATTGTTAGGTGCCACTGGATTAATATCGCCGCGGCCTTCCGCTTTCACACGTTCAGGTTGAGAGAGGCTTCCCTGCAGCATTTTCTGAACTGACCGGGCACGTTCCAGCGACAGTTCATAGTTAGAGGCAAAGCGCGCGCTGCGAATTGGCACGTTGTCGCTGTAGCCCACCACCAGAATTTTACCGCTGACGTTATTCATGGCCTGTGCAATACGGTTTATCACCGGCTCATAACGGTCACGTACCACGGTTGAGGCGGAAGCAAACAGGCCGTCCCCTTTCAGGATCACCACGCTACGGTCCGCTTCATCTTTTACCGCAACCAGACCGGCTTCAATTTCCGGCTTCAGGAAACCACGCAGGTTCAGCACCGCAGGCAGCTGGCGGGCAGGTTGCTGGATAGTCGTTTCGGGAAGCTGTGACTGATAAATTTTTGCTAATACCGGGTTGGTGCTATCGCCAAGCCGCCAGTTAAGCACGATATAGAACAGGCAGGCGATAAACCCGGCCAGCGCCACGCAGGCCCACAGAGGTACCATGGGTCGCCATAGCTTGCGCAGTACCGGACGATCTTCCGGATGCGGAGAGAGCTGTGGCGGGTAACTGCCACGCACGCCACGAATCATCTGCCACAGCCGTTGCTTGATGGTTTCAAGCTGGGTGCGGCCATTATCCAGCACCCGATAGCGCCCCTCGAAGCCGAGCAGCAGGCAGTAGTTGATCATCTCCAGCAGCAGAATATGTTCGCGCGGGTTTTGCGACAGACGCGCCAGCAGCTGGAAGAACTTTTCGCCGCCCCAGGTTTCATTATGAAACGTCACCAGCAGACCATTGCTGGACCAGACGCCGCTACTGCCCCAGGGGGTAAGCGCGGCGGCCTCATCAAGTGCCGTACACAGGCAGTAACGTGCCCCGACGATCACCTCATAGGCCAGACCGGCCTGCTGACAGCGCACTTCGAACCGGCGGATCTCATCGATCAGGCGCTGGCGCAACGCCACCTGATCGTCATGTGATACCGAATGACGGATTTGCGGAATCGCATTGAGCAGCGGATTGGCGGCCGCCACCAGCTGATTGTTGCTACTGGCTCCGGTAAACGCGGCATCACTGCCGGTATCCTGTCGTTCCTGCATATTAAGCGCTCGCTTTATTATTCAGTCGGGCTACGGATGGCCCAAAACTCCATATCAAGTCCCGGGAACTCGCCTGCGAGATGCAGGGCGAAAGCGCCGGACTTATCCATCTCGTGCCACAGCTCGCTCCCCTTCTCCAGCTCGAAGTAGCTGTAGCCTGCATGCCAGGGGATCTGCGGCGGCGCGACCGGCATGGCGCGCAGCATAATGCCAGGCAGTTGCAGCTGAACCAGATCGCGAATTTTCGAGACCGGCGCCACTTTCATCTGGGCAGGGAAATGGGTTTGCAGGTGTTCGCCCGGCACGTTGGCTTTGACCGCCAGCACGAAACCGAACTCACGCACCATGCTGGTTTCCGGCACGGTCGCGATGTTCAGACCGTGAGAACGCTCGTTAAGCGGCAGCTGAATGGCATGGTCTTCCATCACCAGAGACAGCCCCTGACGCAGCAGCATCATCAGTTTGCTGAAGCAACCCGCGAGGTCGTCGTGATCGTAAATTGGCAGCACGCTTTCAGCGGTACGCTGAGACGCCCAGGTGGCGAGCTCGGTCGCAAACGGCAGCCAGCTGCGCCAGAGTGTTTCCGGATGCAGCAGCGGAAGCGTTTTTAAATGCGAAACCTCGCCCAGATGACGGTTCACCAGTGAGAGCAGCGTGAATTCAATCAGTTCCGAGGTATTAAAGCGGCCAGGCTGGCGCAGACGACCGCCAATTTGCTGGCTGCGCTGTACCAGTAAGCCGTGCAGATCGTTAATCATGCTGTAGATCTGCGGGCTGTTATTGGCGTTCAGCATCGGCGGAATGTAGCTGCTATCGAGACGCACGTGGTTATCGTTGCGTTTCTCGGTCACAAACGCCACACCGATAGCGGTCCACTCTGCCGTTACATCTTTTTCCAGCATCAGGGTCAGACGCAGGCGGCCAAACTGTACGGTGGCATCGCCTACCGACATGGCGTTGTCGTCTTCCACCTCTTGCTCAAAGGCGATGAAGCGCGCCAGCGAGGCCGGCTCTTCACTGAAGATCACCTCTTCTCTCTCTCCACGGCGAACCGGCAGTGCGAGCACCACCTTTTCATTGGTGAGATTGTCAGGGATTTTCAGCGGCACCGGACCATTGCGGCCATTGCGCACCTGGAAAAAGGTTCCGTCAGGCAGCAGTCCGCTGCAGTAACTCAGGGCAATGCATCCCTGGCGCAGCATCGCTTCGTCCAGCTCAACGTCGAGAAAGCCCCAAAGGTATGAACGCTGCAGCGCACCCCATTCACGAACGTGGTTGAGCAGATAGCTTTCAGTCCGCTGAAAATGGTGTGGGCGCAGGAACATGCCTTCGGTCCAGACGACCTTTTCTGCTTTCGTCATGATGATGTAATTCCTGTTATGAAGCGCGTTACTGGCTGATGACCCGGATGCCATTCACGTCGAGAAAAACGTTGGCCTGGAGTTCATCCGCTGACCATTTCCAGAACTGGTAGATATGGTTTTCGCCTGGCACAGGCAGAGGGAGTGAAACGCGCCATTTTTTGCCATCCAGCATCTGATATTCCGCCATCACACCAATGTAGCGGGCGTCGGGAGAGCTCTGTCCACTCAGGGTTTTCGAGAGCTGACCCGGCATCAGGAAGAAAACATCGCTGTTCAGCAGATTCGCGCCAAGCGTGGCTGACGCGTTGTTCTGCAGGGAATAGAAGTCGCTGGACATGAAATCCGCATCGGATTTCAGCAACAGCACTCTGACTTTTAGCGGCGCAGATTCATTGATTTGTGGATGAGCCTGAAACTGCAGATTGTAGCGGGAAGGGTCGCTGTGTGAAGACGACGTACAACCACTGACAAGGGCGAAAATCGCCGCGTAAAAGACGGACCACAACCAATGAAAATTTTTATTATTCATAAAAATACGCTCAGGGACGCGGTTTAGTTCAGGATCCAGGTACCGTTAGCGCTGTCTTTGCAGGCTTTGCTGTTACCGTCCACATCAACACAGGTTGCCTTCTTACGCACTTTCGCACGCTGGGCCTGCTTACGGACGGTCGCTTCGTACTGATCGGCTTTGATCACTGCGCGCATCGGGACGTAGCCAATCAGCTGATCATTTCCCTCATCGGCAAGCGCCATCCAGTAGTGCTCAACCTGACCCAGGACCACATACGTTTTACCGGTTTCCAGGGTACGGATAACCTTTCCGCCGAAGTCAGGACGGCTCATCAGCGAGGCAGGATACATGGCACGATACGGCTCATTGAGCTGAGTAAACTCTGCAGGAGGTAAAACAGCATGACGGTGGGTTAACGTGACGCCATTGACCTGGCTGGTCACGATCGTGTCGTCGTTGATCACAGGTTTCTGCGGCGCTTTACAGCCCGCCACCGCCATTACAAACAGAAGTGAAAACAGTACGCGCATTTTCATATGCTTTTCCGTAGCGATATTTCGATGATGGAGATAAAGGGGATGAAGTTTGACTTAGGTGCTATTGTTAAAATAGTCAGTATATTTTCGGGGCGTTACTATTTAAGGGCATAGCTACCGCACGAGCCCTTCAGAATAAGGCCCAGCGTCTTCCTGACATATTTTGACAAACGGTAAGCAAGTTTACATGAGCTTGCCACCAATTCAATATTTACCGCTTCATAACTGATGGTTAATGAAGCACTCGAGACATTATAGGATTAATCTGAGAAAAAAATACGATTTAGCTAAAATCATCTATTCCCCTCAAGCCAAAATCACATATCAATCTGATTTAAAATGAAATTCCACAAAAGAGAATCACTTTCATTAACGCAATAACCCTATTACTGCTACTACCATAATTAGTAGAATCTGGCTTTATGGGGGGCGAAGAAAATATATCCAATATGAATTATTTGTTGCATTATCGAGGTAACTTTCAATTTCAGCCAGACCTGTCTCAATATATGAAATTGTTTCAGGGAAACTGAGAAAAGTTAATTTTACACCTCAAAATAAGTTTGTCTTTTAATCTCCTTTTCGGATTTAATCTGGTAATTTTCCGATATTAACAATTAAGCACAGCTACATATTCCTGGTTAAAACGACGATTAATTTGCACCGATTCCTCCTGTCTGCAGGGGTCTTCGTCGCCCTGCCCTTCAGCCACCTTCATCTGAAATTTAACGCTGACTTCATCATCGCTTCGCTTTCGCCATAGCGCAGAGTGAACAGGTGATAGATAAGATTTATTATAAAAATGATAAAATTTCGTTATAATTTCTTTAAATGTTTACGCCGATTAGCTTGTAAGCCACTGTAAAATATAGCCATTCAATTCAATGCATTTAACTTTGCTCTGGCCTCTGGTAACAGACGCCATCATTGTTTTCGCTTATTGGCAAACCCGGTGGTTTATGGGCGCAGGTGATGTCATGACCGCACAAGTCAGGAGTTGGTATGAATAAGAAAAGACGCTCAGTTCCCGGTATCAAGCACTATGACGGCCCAGCCGGTGGCTGGGGGGCGTTAAAGGCGACGGCCATTGCGGTACGTACCCAAATGGATACGCTGGATGCCCCCGCAACCCTGCTGCGCACAAACCAGCCTGACGGTTTTGACTGCCCTGGCTGTGCGTGGCCCGATAAAGAACACAAATCCACGTTCCAGTTCTGTGAGAACGGGGCGAAAGCCGTCACCTGGGAAGCCACCAATAAACGCGTCACCACGGATTTTCTCGCCAAAAACAGCGTGTCCTCGCTGCTGGCTAAATCTGATTTTGAGCTGGAAGGTTACGGTCGTCTCACCCATCCCCTGCGCTATGACCGGGCAAGTGATACCTTCCAGCCAGTGGAATGGGACGACGCTTTCCAGCGTATCGGTGAGGTGCTGCGCGGGCTTGAGCCTGACCAGGTCGAATTTTATACCTCCGGCAGAGCCTCGAACGAAGCAGCGTATCTGTTCCAGCTGTTCGCCCGCGAGTACGGTACCAATAACTTCCCCGACTGCTCGAATATGTGCCATGAAGCCACCAGCGTCGGTTTACCCCGTTCCATTGGTATCGGGAAAGGGACCGTCTCACTTGATGACTTCGATAAAACGGAGCTGGTTATCTCCATTGGTCATAACCCTGGGACCAACCATCCGCGGATGATGGGCACGCTGCATGAGCTGGCTCGCCGCAACGTACCGATTATCGTTTTTAATCCCCTGCGCGAGCGCGCGCTGGAACGTTTCGCGGATCCGCAAAGCGTTATTGAGATGGCAACCTACAGCTCTACCGATATCGCCTCCACCTATTTCCAGGTGAAAGCCGGGGGCGATGCCGCTGCGTTAAAAGGGATCGCAAAACACCTGCTGGAGATGGAGAACGAACGCGGAAACGTGCTCGATCGCGCCTTTATTGCTGAACACACCCAGGGCGTTGAGGCGTTTACTGCGGATATTGCGCAAACCGACTGGGAGGCCATTGAGCGTGAATCCGGGTTGAGCCGGGCAGCGCTCAAATCCGTGGCCGAGGCCTACGCAAAATCGAATGCCACCATCATCACCTACGGGATGGGCATCACCCAGCATAATAAAGGCACCGCGAATGTCCGCCTGATCGCTGATCTGCTGCTGCTGCGCGGTAACATTGGCAAACCCGGCGCGGGGATATGCCCACTGCGCGGCCACTCGAACGTTCAGGGTAACCGCACCGTGGGTATAAGCGAGAAACCGACACCGGCATTTCTCAACCGCCTGAAGGAGGTATTCGGTTTTGAGCCCCCTGCCCACCACGGCCATGATGCGGTGCAGGCAACGCAGGCCATGATCGACGGACGTGCAAAAGCGCTGATCTGTCTGGGGGGAAATTTTGCGGTGGCGATGCCCGATCACGAGAACGGTTTTCCGGCAATGAATACGCTGGATTTGAGCGTGCACATCGGTACCAAGCTCAACCGCACCCATTTGCTGGTGGGGAAAGAGACCTTTATTTTGCCGTGCCTCGGTCGTACCGAGCTGGATGTCCAGGCCACCGGACGCCAGTCCATTACCGTGGAGGACTCTATGTCGATGGTGCATGCCTCTTCCGGTAAGCTGAAACCCGCCTCTCCGCGCCTGCGCGCTGAGCCGGCCATTGTCGCCGGAATGGCGCAAGCCACCCTGCGGGAGACCCGCGTGGACTGGATGACGCTGGTTGAGGATTATGACCGTATCCGCAACCTGATTGAGCAGACCATTCCAGGCTTCGAGAATTACAATGAACGGATCCGCATTCCTGGTGGTTTTCGCATGCCGCTGCCGCCCACAGAACGTATCTGGCCAACGGCGACGGGCAAAGCGATGTTTTCGGTTTTCGACGGCGTCAATGAGAACGCCAGTGGTGAAGGCGATAATGTGCTGCGCCTGATCACGCTGCGCAGCCACGACCAGTACAACACCACCATTTACGCCCTTGATGACCGCTACCGCGGCGTCTTTGGCCGTCGCGATGTGCTGTTTATGAATGAAGACGATATGGCGCAGTCAGGCCTGGAGCATGGCGATCGCGTGGATATCGAAACCGCCCTGCCGGGGAGCGTTCAGCGTCTGGAAGACATTACCGTTGTGGCCTACAGCATTGCGCCGGGTTCCGTCGGAGCCTACTACCCGGAGGCCAACGTACTGGTTCCGCTTGATTATCTGGATAAGGACAGCGGTACGCCGTCTTATAAATCGGTTCCGGTCCGCCTCATCCTGCGTTCGAAAGAGATCCGCGTGCTGTAAGGCTTTCAACGCAGAGAAATACGATGGATATAAAACAGTTAAAGTACTTAATCGCACTCGATCAGACCCGGCATTTTGGTAAAGCAGCCTCGCAGTGCAACATCACCCAGCCGACCCTCTCCATGCGTATTCGCAGCCTGGAAGAGGAGCTGGGGCTGGTGCTGATTACTCGCGGGCAACGTTTTGAAGGCTTTACGCCCGAAGGCGAACGCATTCTGGCATGGGCGCGCGCGGTACTGGCCGCTCACGACGGCCTGCAGGCCGAAGCCTCGCTGTGCAAAGGGCAAGTGGTGGGTGAATTGCGTCTGGGAATGGTGCCGCTGGCCAGCGTGGATCCGATGATCTTTATCCGCCAGCTGACGCAAAAATACCCGGAGCTGACCTACAGCCTCTACTCAATGTCCTCGCAACAAATTGCCGACGGCGTCAGCCGGAATCAGCTTGAACTGGGGATTTGCTACCTGAACAGTATCGACACCCGTCCGTTTGACATTATCCAGCTGCCAAAAACCGAAATGGGATTGCTGCACGATATCCGCCATTTCCAGCTGGATCAGGAGACGCTGACCTGGCAGGAACTGATGGCATTTCCGCTGGGGTTTCTGACCAAGGGGATGCATTATCGCGAGCATATGGAGGTGAGCTTTAAATCTGCCGGCATTAATCCCGAGTCTGTCTTCGAAAGCGATTCCACGTTCCAGATCATTCAGGCGGTACAAAGCGGCGTCTGCTGTGCCGTGATGCCGCTGAACAACGGGCTGGAGAACCTGAACAACCACTTCCGGATAACCCCCATAACCGACTCGAACATCGAAGCCCCGATCGGCCTGATCATGCGTCGACAGGCCCCCGTCTCCTCACTGGCACTGCGCTGTTTCACCGACGCGCAGGCGCTTTATCTTGCAGAGAACAACGGCATTGAGTGAGGTCATGTGATAACGCGTCAGTCGAGCAACACCGAATAAGACTGACGCGTCACCACACTGAACCCGCCAATCAGCACCGCCTTGCAAACGTCCCGGTATTGCGGGGCATTCACCAGCGTGTTCAGCGCATCACGGAGAGCGTTAAGCGTTTCAGGGGATGTGTTGTGCGCGGTAATCAGCGGTAACCCGGGTGTCAGGGGAGTACTGTCGATCGCCGCCAGCCCGTCGAGCAACGCCGGTTCATGACGCTGCAGTAGCGCGTACGTCACGCAGTCGATAGCAGCGATATCGCCCTTACCCTCTTTTAGATCAATCATCGACTGGCGATGGCTGCCGCTAAAGGTCGTCCGGGCAAAATAATGGCCATCGGGTGCAAGTGGTGCCACTTTTTTTCGCAGCGCGTGATAACCTGACTGCGAATCCGCAGAATTGCATACCGCCCATCGGCCGCGAAAATCAGCCAGTGTCAGGGGGCGCTTCTGGGCGCGCGTCACCAGAAGGCTACGGTAATAAAACGCTTCGCAGCCTGGCGCCTGGTAGTGAAAACAGCCCACGACCTGTACGTCCGGCAATTGCGTCATCAGCGGGTAGCCGCAGGTCTGGCTGAGGACAAGCCCGGGCTGCTGCCAGTGGGCCAGCAGAGAATCATCGGGTACGCCTTCGCTCACCGGCACGCCGCGTTCGGCAAGCAGGTGCTGTACCGCTCGCCAGAGGGCATCCGTGTCGGCGCGATTGATGGCATACATCGGAAACGCCAGCGGGTTACTCATGACTTCCCTCGTGTTGACGCCCTGGGTGAGCGGTGACGTTGACCGCCCGCCCCCAAAACTGTCGCATCCATTCACTATAACCCCTGACCAGAAAACCATGGTTACGCTTCTGGTACGCCGCCCGGTTTTGCAGATAGACGCTTTTTAGCCCATACCACGGAACACCCGGTAAATCGTGATGGACTGAATGGTAGTTAAGATTTAAAAACAGCACCCGCCAGAACAGCCCTGCTTCGTTGATGACAGAACGCGCCAGCGGATCATCCGCCGCGCGATGTTCATAAAAGGAGCGCACTTTAGTCAGCGCCAGCGCCGGATAACTTACCGCCAGCACAAACCAGACGGGTGAGAAACCGTTGTGCATCATCCAGGCAAACAGCGCTGCCAGCAGCGACGCGTGGACGAGCCACATTGCCATTGCGCGCAGGTGAAAATGGCGAAACGCCGTCACGGCGCTGGCCAGCGTCTGCAGGATATCCAGCAGCGGTGCCAGCAACAGCCGGCCGCAGAAGGTATTTCGTGCATGGATCACGCGCTTGTGCCAGGGCGAAAAGCGTGCCCAGCTCTCCTCGGTAAAATAGTACGACTCCGGGTCATCCACCGGGATCGTCAGGCTATCGTGGCGATGATGGGCAAGATGAGAGTCCCGGTACAGACCATACGGATACCACACCGCTAGCGGAAGCGTGCCAAACAGCGCGTTAAGCCAGGCAAAGCGCGTGGGATGGCCGTGGATCAGTTCATGCTGGAGTGACATATACCAGGCGGTAAATCCGATGAGCAGCAGCGTGGCGGGCAGCAATCCCAGCGTTTTCCAGTACGCCAGCGTGGCAAACCAGCCACTGTAAAGGGTGATGATGACGATCCACGTGGGCAGTTCGCTTCGCCACAAAAACCCCGAGGCGAGGTGGTGAATTTGATCGCGTTGTTGCGTATGTAAATAGAGGGAGCTTCGTTTACCCATGCCTTCAGACGCCGTTTCGCCAGAGAGAATGCCCTGACGATCGGGGAAAACGCCTGAAATAACAAAGAACTTATATCGCTTTGCTTTGCCAGAAACGCGGGCAGCGCGAGATCTCCCTCTCGTTCGCAGCTTGACTTATTTTGCAATAAAGGTACTTTTCAGGACATGAAGAAGATCCTGATTATCGTCCCTGACGGCGGCATGCTGTTTGAAGCCGCCGGTATCGCAGACATTCTGATGCAGGCGAACCGGCTGCATCCGGAAGGCCTAGCCCATCCCTGTTACCGCATAATCATCGCCACCACCCAGCCTCACCAGGTGATCCACGGCCAGTCCGGCCTGAATCTGCTGGCGGATTATCGCCTGCCGGAGCTGGATCCGCGTGAACCGCTTGATACGATTATTATCACCGGACGCGGAATGAACGAGCAGGAGAGCACGGCGGTGGTGGACTGGCTGCACCTGGCTGCGCCACACGCGCGGCGGATAGCCTCCATTTGCGGCGGCGCGATGCTGCTGGCCCAGACCGGCCTGCTTGATGGACGCCGGGCGACCACCCACTGGCGGCTGCTGGAGACCCTGCACACCCAGTACCCGGCCATCCATGTGGAAGGTGGCCCGCTGTATATTCAGGACGGTCCCATCTGGACCTCCGGTGGGGTTAGCTCCGGGTTTGATTTGACCCTTGCGCTGGTGGAAGACGATTACGGTTTTACCCTCGCTCGCGAGGTGGCGCAGGATATGGTGATGTATCTGCGCCGCCCCGGCGGGCAGCTGCAGTTCAGTCGCTATAATCTTCAGCAGCCCGGCACCTCCGGCCCGATAAGCGACCTGCAAACCTGGATCCTGGAGAACCTGACCGCTGACCTGTGCGTGGAAAATCTGGCGCAAAAAGCGGCGATGAGCCCACGCAATTTCACCCGCGTGTTCACCCGTGAAACGGGCGCCTCTCCGGCGCGTTATGTCACCGAAGCACGCCTTGCCGCCGCCCGGCAACTGCTTGAACAGACCAGCGACCCTCTCGAACGCATTGCTGAGCAGAGCGGGTTTGGCAGCAGCATCAATTTGCGTCGCGTCTTTGAGAAACAACTCCACCTCACGCCTGGCGAGTATCGTCAGCGCTTCCACTGTCGCAAAATGGCATAATGTGATCCTTTTTTGTCGTTTACGCCATCCGGCCTGACGCCTACAGTGACGCCAGACAACAGAGATAAGGAGTGCATTATGGTTAAGGTCGGCATTAACGGTTTCGGCCGTATCGGACGTAATTTCCTGCGCGCGGCGCTGGGTAACCCGGATGTGCAGATTGTGGCAATTAACGATCTGACGGACAGCAAAACCCTCGCCCATCTGCTCAAACATGATTCCCTTCTCGGCACACTGCCGGCTCCCGTTGAAGCCGCGGACGGGGCACTGCAGGTCGATGGCCAGCGGATCGTCGTCTTTAGCGAACGCGATCCGGCGAATATCGCGTGGCGTGACGCCGGCGTTGACGTGGTTATTGAAGCCACTGGCTTCTTTACGGAGCGGGAAAAAGCAGCCGTGCATATCACGCACGGTGGGGCTAAGCGCGTCATCATCTCCGCCCCCGGCAAAAACGATGACCTGACGGTGGTCATGGGCGTCAACCATGAACAGTACGATCCGGCTCAGCATTACGTGGTGAGTAACGGCAGTTGTACGACCAATGGTCTGGCCCCCGCCGCTCAGGTTTTGCATCAGCAGTTCGGTATTGAGCATGGCCTGATGAACACCACGCACGCTTATACCAACAGTCAGGCACTGCACGATCAGCCAGAGAAGGATCTGCGCGGTGCACGTGCGGCAGCGCTGTCGATTGTGCCTTACTCCAGCGGTGCGGCGAAAGCGCTGGGGAAAGTGATCCCCTCACTTGACGGTAAACTGACCGGGTATTCCCTGCGCGTGCCGGTTCCGGTGGTGTCGATTGTGGATTTGACGGTAACCCTGAGCCGTGACGTTACCGCCGAGGAGGTGAATGACGCCTTCCGGAAAGCCGCTGCCAGTGGCCCCCTGAAAGGCATTCTGGGTTACAGCGATGAACCGCTGGTTTCCAGTGATTATCAGGGCGACCCGCGCTCGTCAATTATCGACGGGCTCTCCACCCTCGTGATTGGCGGCAAAATGGTGAAGATCCTGGCGTGGTATGACAACGAGTGGGGATTCTCAAACCGTCTGGTGGATCTGGTGGTGCTGATGGATAAGAAAGGGTTGTAACCTTCCCCCCGTTCCCACTCTGAGTGGGTGTCGCTGCCCGGTAGCCTTTCGCTGACCGGGCACGCGCTCGTCACTCTGCTTTGACTTTCACGCCCATAAATACAATTACCATGGCCGTCACCAGCAGGAAACCGCTGCCCGCGAAGACGCCGCTGGCACCGTTGAGGTCGAATACCGCCCCGCCCACTGCCGCACCGGCGCTTATCGCCAGCTGGATAGAGGCCACCAGCAGACCACCCGCACTTTCGGCTTCATCCGGCACGGTGGTGGCAAGCCACGTTGACCAGCCCACCGGTACCAGACCAAACGCAAATCCCCACAGCGCGACCAGTAACCCGTCCAGCATCGCCAGATGACCAAACGCCACCATGGTGAGAGCAAGCACGCCCATCGCGAACGGTACCAGTGCCAGCGTCAGGCGCAGATTACGCGCCAGCAGATGCCCGGCGACGGAGGTGCCGATGAAGTTGGCAATCCCAAAGCCCAGCAGGATCAGCGAGATGCTCTCCACGCTCGCCTGCCCCACCGTTTCAAGGAACGGACGCAGGTAGGTAAAGAAGGCAAAGTGGCCGCTGAAGATAAGAATGGTCGCCAGCATGCCGCCAATCATCCCCGGACGACGCAGCACGCGGAACAGCGTACTCAGGCTGCCGCTGCTTTCTGGCTTCATGGACGGCAGTACCCAGAGCTGCCACAGCAGCGCCAGCATGCTCGGCAGAATGCAGAGAATAAAGACGTTACGCCAGCCAATCAGGCTACCCAGATAGCTTCCCAGCGGCGCCGCTACCACCGTCGCAATCGAGACGCTGGAGAAGATCACCGCCAGCGCTTTCGGCACTTTATCGGCGGGCACCAGGCGCATCGCCGTGGCGGTCGACATCGCCCAGAATCCCCCGATCGCCACACCCAACAACAGCCGGCCCATCAGCAGGACGTGCAGCGTGGGCGCAAAAGCCACCAGCAGGCTGGAGATGATCTGCAGCACCGAGAAGAACATCAATACCCAGCGACGGTCGATATTTTTGGTGGCCGGCGTGATGAGCAACCCGGTGACCAGCGCCACCAGCGCAGTGGCCGTCACCGCTTGTCCGGCCATCCCCTCGGACACCCCCAGGCTCGCGGCCATCGGCGTCAGCAAACTGGCGGGCAGGAATTCTGCTGTGATCAGGCCGAATACGCCGAGCCCCAGTGAGTAGACGGCTCGCCAGGCGGGTTTTGCAGGCGTGACCGCCTCTCTCGCCACGACACATGAATTCATCTGTTGTTCTCCCGTTATAAAAATGTGACAACTGTCGCAAAAGCATAGTGGGTTCACCCTGGACGATCTATGACATATAATCTCCTCTTATTGATTATTCGTCCGGAGTTGCGTCATGACCACTCAGTCACCCGATTTGATCAGCGAACTTTTGCGCGGCATGCGCCTGTCGGGCGTGAAATACCGTCGAATTGAGGCCAGCGCGCCGTTTGGCGTGGCGTTTCACCAGGCGCCCGGCAAAGCCCAGTTCCATTTTGTCAGCCACGGCAGCGCCCTTTTGCGTATGGAGAGTGGCGCCACCTTCACGCTGAATGGCGGTGACGCCCTTTTTATCCCGAACGGCAACGCCCATGCCCTGCTCTCTGACGAGCACGCCAGCATTACCCCGGTCAGTGCATTCCCCAGCGAGCCTATCTGCGGTTCGGTCTGCGCGATCACCTGTGAGCCGTGTCCGGAAAGCGAGAACACCATCATTTTCAGTGGATGCATGGATTTTGAACTGGGCGGGATGCAGCCGCTGATCAAGGCGATGCCGGAAGTGATGATGGTGAGCCGGCTGATGTCCACATGGCCGGAAATTCATCCGCTGCTGGCAGCGATGGAGCGGGAATCAATGACCCGCCAGGCCGGGTTCGCCGGGATCCTCGCGCGACTTGCCGACGTGGTGGCCGCGTTGATCGTGCGTGGCTGGGTTGAAGGAGGCTGCGGCAAAGCTACCGGCTGGGTGCAGGTATTGCGCGACCCGCGTTTGAGCCGGGCCATTTACGCCATGCATCAGCAGCCAGGCCTGAACTGGAGCGTGGCGGATCTGGCGAAAGAAGCGGGCACTTCCCGCTCCGTGTTTGCTGAACGTTTTCTGGCGGCCACGGGAACCACACCGGCAAAATATCTCAGCGAACTGAGGATGCGGCTGGCCATTCAGTACATCCGCCACGAAAATCAGCCCATTGAAACCGTCGCGTTGCGTCTGGGGTACGGTTCACTGGCCGCGTTCAGTCGGGCATTTAAGCGCATTATTGGGCATGCGCCGGGCACGTTGCGCGAGACCAACCAGACCCCGGAAGAGGTCTGAGCCAGGCGTTAGCGCTGCGTATTTTTTGCCAGTCGCCTTTCGCGATTTAATTATGGGGCGTGCTAAGGGAGCACCTGGCGCTATTACAGAATAAAAGAGCATTCCGCGCATTTTATTATCGCGCCATGATTTGCGCCCGTTGATTAAATTAAAAGCAATATAATTATTTATCATAAAAAAGAATTACCTTTCATTGAGATAGCAAATTCTCCCAATCCCTTCCGGCGCATAACCAGACGGTAAATTGTCTGGTTATGCGCAAAATGGGATATTCGACACGCGAAGCGGCCAATATTCGTCTAAGGTTTTCAGGTGATTGATAACAGCGGCAACGCTGCTCAGCGAATACAGGAGATGAACCGATGATAAGACCTCGTACACTACGCCCTGCTCTTTTGCACCTGGCTTTGGGCGGCGCGTTACTCGGTGTGACAACATGGGGTTATGCGGAAGAACACCTCACCACCCAGACAAGCTCCCCCGATATTTTACTTGGTCCTCTCTTTAATGATGTGCAAAGTGCCAAACTGTTTCCCGATCAAAAGACCTTTGCTGACGCCGTGCCGAAAAGCGATCCGCTGATGATTCTGGCGGATTATCGGATGCAGCGCACCCAGTCTGGCTTCGATCTGAAGCACTTTGTGGAAATGAACTTTACGCTGCCAGCGGAAGGGGAAAAATACGTCCCGCCTGCCGGGCAAACTTTACGTGCACACATTGATGACCTCTGGCCCGTACTGACCCGCACCACCGATAAAGCGAGTAATAAGTGGGATTCCCTTCTGCCGCTGCCTAAACCCTATGTCGTGCCTGGCGGACGTTTTCGCGAGGTCTACTACTGGGACAGTTATTTCACCATGTTAGGGCTGGCTGAGAGTGGCCACTGGGACAAAATCAGCGATATGGTCGACAACTTCGCTTACGAGCTGGACAGCTGGGGACATATCCCTAACGGCAACCGCAGCTACTACCTGAGCCGCTCCCAGCCTCCGTTCTTCGCGCTGATGGTCGAGTTGCTGGCGACCCATGACAGCGATGCGCTGAAGAAATACCGTCCGCAAATGGAGAAAGAGTACGCCTACTGGATGGAGGGGGCCGACACGCTGCAGGCCGGACAAGCCAACAAACGTGTGGTGAAGCTGGACGATGGCTCAGTGCTCAACCGCTACTGGGATGACCGCGATACGCCGCGTCCTGAATCCTGGCTCGACGATATAACCACCGCTAAAAGCAATCCTAACCGACCGGCCACGGAGATCTACCGCGATTTACGCTCAGCGGCCGCCTCGGGCTGGGACTTTAGCTCCCGCTGGATGGACGATCCGCAAAAACTGGGCACGATCCGCACCACCAGCATTGTGCCTGTCGATCTTAACGCCCTGATGTTTAAGATGGAAAAATTGCTGGCCAGGGCAAGCCAGGCATCCGGCGATACCTCCGCTGCCAGCAAGTATGACGCGCTGGCGACTGCGCGTCAGAAAGCGATCGAGAGCCATCTATGGAATGATAAAGAGGGCTGGTACGCGGATTACGATCTTAAGAGTAAAAAGGTGCGTAATCAGCTTACGGCAGCCGCACTTTATCCGCTCTATGTGAAGGCGGCTTCGCAGGATCGCGCTGATAAGGTCGCTGCAGCAGCATCGTCACGCCTGCTCAAACCGGGCGGCATTTCCACCACCACCATCAACAGCGGCCAGCAGTGGGATGCACCTAACGGCTGGGCACCGCTGCAATGGGTGGCGACGGAGGGGTTGCAGAATTACGGGCAGGATAAGGTGGCAATGGATGTGACCTGGCGCTTCCTGAAAAATGTTCAGCATACCTATGACCGCGAACAGAAGCTGGTAGAGAAGTATGACGTTTCGAGTACCGGTACAGGGGGCGGTGGCGGTGAATATCCGCTGCAGGATGGCTTCGGCTGGAGCAATGGCGTGACGCTGAAAATGCTGGATCTGGTGTGTCCGAAAGAGAAACCGTGCGACAGCGTGCCGGAGAATCAGCCGGCAGCAAACGATGCTGTCGCACCGGCGAAAAGTACGGCGCAATAAAGCGGCCTCATTCCCTCACCCTCTCCCGCCAGGAGAGGGTGAATGGGCCGTCTTACGGGGTTTAACAGGGCATCAGAAGCTGTAGCTCGCGCCTAACTGATAGGTTCGGTCACGTCCAATCCAGCAGTTGGTCGCATCGTAACAGGTCAACGTCTCTTTATTGGTGATGTTCTGCGCGCTCGCTTTCAGGGTCAGCCCTTCAAGCGAAGGCAGAATTTCGCCCATCCGATAGGATGCCGCCAGATCGTACTGCGTGGTGCCACCGAGTTTACCCGCGTCGTTCGCCGGTGAAATCTCCATCGGCCCTGTGTAGCGCGCCCCGGCCCCCAGCATCAATCCTTTCAGTGGCGTATTCTCAAAGGTGTAATCCCCCCACAGGTTGAATGTATTTTCCGGCACCTGCGTAGGGCGTTTGCCCTGATACTTATCGTCCTGCGTATTGATGGCGTGAGTGTATGCGTAGTTGGCAATCAGGTTCAGATTGTCTGTCGGACGGCCAATCACAGACAACTCCGCCCCTTTAGACTCCACTTCGCCGGTCTGACGATAGTTCAGGAAGCCGGGATCGGAGGTAACGACATTCTTCTGGCGAATAGTAAACACTGAGGCGGTAAAGGTGGTGGCGTACTCTGCCAGCAGATATTTCACCCCGCCCTCCACTTGCCTGCTGGTGGTCGGCTTGACCTCTTTCGCCGTCAGGGTTCCCTGCGGCGAGACCGGGGCAAACCCTTCTGAATAGCTGACAAACGGAGAGAGACCGTTGTCGAAGGCGTAGAGCGCGCCCAGTCGTTTGGTAACACGATCCTGCGATACCCACGCCTTGTCGCCATTATGCAGATAATCGGTGGTGACGGAGCGATAATCATCATAGCGCAGGCTGCCCAACAGATTTAAGCCGCCAAACTCCACCTGATCCTGCAGGTAATACCCATTCTGCTGATAGCTCAGACGGTTTTTCTGCGCGGTATACAGCCCCAGCGCATCCTCATGGACCTGTGAATAGTCCGGATTGCGCATATCAATCCCCGGTGTTGTCGAGGCATAGCGGTAGTGGAAGTGGGAATTCAGCTTCTGGTAATCAAACCCGGCCAGCAGATGGTGTTTCCACTCACCCAGCGCAACGGTTTTAGTCACCTGATTATCAATGTTGAAGCTCCGGAGATCTTCATCCGTGGTGTAGGCAAAGCGGTTAAGCTGATTGACTTCACTGCCCGGCCCGGTTGCATAAATACTGCGCTGGTGGGTATCGATGTCAAAATAGCGTGCCTTCTGGTTAAAGCCCCAGCCGCTGTCAAATTCATGTTCAAAGCTGTAACCCAGCATCCACTGGCGCTGTTTAAACCCGCTCCATTCGTCGCCGGCATAATCCCGCTTGCCCGCATATTTCGAACGCAGCCAGGCGAGCGGCAGCGGGTTAGACGGCGTCAGGCTTGGGGAGTTTTGCGCCAGCGCATCAAGGGTGAGACGCGTTTTGTTGTCCGGTTGCCAGGTGACAGACGGCGCAACCAGGTAGTTTTCATACCGGGAGGTGTGCGGCTGATCGTCACTTTCCGTCGCTTTCCCCAGCAGACGGTAGTTCCAGTCGCTATCGGCAATTTGCCCGGTCGAATCCAGATACCCCTCTTTCAGGTTACGGTTGCCGGTGTTAAAGCCCAGTTCGGTCCGGGCGGCTTGTTGCGGTTTTTTACTCTGAATATTCACCAGCCCACCCGGCGAGGCACCGCCGTACAGTACCGATGAGGGACCTTTGAGAATATCAACGCTTTCAACCAACAGCGGATCGATGCGGGCTTTGGTATTGCCGGTGACGTTATAGGGTAACTGCAGCCCGTTGTAGAACTCCTGATCGACGGTAAATCCGCGAATTTTATATTCGCTCATGTAGGAGGTGTTTCCGCGCACCTCGGTCGACACACCCGGTGCATAGCGCAGGATCTCATTCACGGAGTTCGCGTGACGTTTATCAATTTCCTGTGCCGACAGGGTATTGATCACCTGCGGGGTTTTACTCTCGGCAACGGCTGATTTGGTTGCGCTGTTCGTCCAGGAGGGCAGTACGCTGCCCTGCTCTGAGCCCGTAACTACGATGGTTGATTCTTCGGCAAACGCCTGTACCTGCAATGCCAGCGTCACGGCTCCTGCCAACGCGCATAACGTGAAACGAGAGGGGTTCATAAAGTCGTCTTGTGATTAAATGTAATCAGGAACGACAATTATTATCATTTCGATTAGCAAATCAATATGCACGTAAAAAAACGGCCCTCCTTGAGAGCCGTTTTAGTGAAGTTATGCCCGTCGCAGTAACCTGAAAATGCCCAGCACCACAATGGCACCCACGACAGCCACCAGGAAACTGTGCAGGTCAAAACCGCTAATGCTGCCACCAAAGCCAAACATCGTCGCCAGCCAGCCGCCTACAACCGCCCCCACGACACCGAGCACACACGTCAGTATGAAGCCGCCGCCATCATTTCCCGGCATGATAAGTTTAGCGATAGCGCCAGCAATTAGACCAAAGATAATCCAGGCGATAATACCCATAGCGATGCCCTCTTGCAGGTTTAATGCATGCGCAGAAAACCTTCTGCGCAGGTAACTTAAGTATAGGTCATCCCTGGGAAACTAATTTCATCTCACCGACTTATCTTCTCTGCAATCTGAAAAAAAACTCATCGGTTTGTATTAAGTTTCATTGTGCAGTGCCGATAACGCAAAGACAGTCTGTCATCTATCAAGGAGCCATCCGGCGTGAGTAATTACAGTGAGCAGTTCCTCAAGCAAAATCCGCTGGCTGTATTAGGGGTATTGCGTGACCTGCAAAAAGGTGAAGTGCCGCTGCGCATCAGCTGGTCAAACAATCAGTTCATCAGCAAGATCCTCGACGTCTCGCAGGAGCGACTGGTTATCGATCTGGGCAGTCAGGAGTATGAAAACCGCGCTGCACTGAAAGCAGAGAAACTCGCGGTGATGGCAGAGACCCACGGTGCAAAAGTGGAATTTGTGCTCCCGCGCCTTGAGATGAGCGAATACCAGGGTCTTCCCGCGTTTGTCACACCGCTGCCTGCCAATCTGTGGTTTGTGCAGCGCCGGGAATATTTCCGCATCAGCGCCCCCCTTCACCCTGCCTATTTTTGTAAGGCTAAAATGCCGGACAAAAAAGAGCTCCGCTTCCGCCTCTTCGACCTGTCGCTGGGCGGTATGGGCGCGCTGATGGATACGCCGAAACCTGACGGACTGGTTGAAGGCATGCGATTCTCGCAAATTGAACTGGATATGGCCGGCTGGGGACGGTTTTATTTTGATGCCCAGTTGATTGCCATCAGCGAGCGTAAGGTGGTGGACAGCAAAAACGAAACGATTACCACGCCACGTTTGAGTTTCCGCTTCCTGAACGTCGGACCCGGTTCAGAGCGCGAACTGCAGCGCATTATCTTTGCACTGGAGCGCGAAGCACGGGAACGTGCGAATAAAGTTCTGTGAGGAAAACGGGCAGCGTGACCGCCGCCCGCCTGCGGCATTACATGGCATCCATCGCTTTCTGTACTTTCCAGATGTAACGCGGAGCCTGTGGTGCCGGATGATTTTTCGCCACATGTTCAACGAATTCATCTTTGTCCATGCCGTTGATCTCTTCTATCGCCTCTTTACGGTCAGAGGAGAAGGTTCGCAACAGCGCCCCGGCCCCGTTGACGTAAGAGACCACCAGCGCGTATTGCATCACTTCCGGGTCGTCGATGCCCTTCAGTACGCCATGCTCCAGAATGCTGAGATAGGCTGTCCCCATGGAGATATTACGCTCCGGGTTCTTCAGCTCGCTGGTCGACGGCTGACCGCTCCAGCCCATGTAGCGGTAGACCTCTTTACCTGCGGTAGACGCTTTAAGCTGCATCAGCCCCACTGCGTTTGATTTGCTGACAAGCGTGGGATTACCGCCGGATTCAACGGCAATGATCGCGGTGATAAGACGCGGACTGACGCCCCACGCCTTCCCGGCTTGCTCGCTGATCGGCATCCACTGCATGGCCCGTTTCACCGGCACTTCCGGGTTCCAGGGCGGATTTTGATAGTCATGTCTGGAACTACAGCCCGCAAGCAACACAATCAAAAAAGCAAACCATCTCAATTTCACGTCATCTATCCTTATAGCCGGTCATCGCAGTGCGCCGCCCCTTGAAGCGGGCAGCGTATAAGCGGCATGATATAGACAATTAGTTTCTCATTCAGCAAGGAATTGCCATGTCTCAGTTTCATCTTATCGCACCGTCGGGCTACTGCATCAATCAGGACGCGGCACAACGGGGCGTTCAGCGCTTACTGGGCTTCGGCCACCAGGTAGAAAATCAGACGATTATCCCTCGCCGCCAGCAGCGTTTTGCCGGCACCGAGGCCCAGAGACTGAATGATATCAACAGCCTGGTGAACCTGAAGGGTGAGGATCGGATCGTGCTTGCGGTGCGGGGGGGCTACGGTGCGAGCCGGTTACTGGAGAGCATTGACTGGCAAGGTCTGGCACAGCGTCAACAGCAGGACCCGCTGCTGATATGCGGCCACAGCGACTTCACGGTGATCCAGCTTGGGCTGCTGGCGCTGCATAACGTCATTACCTTCAGCGGCCCGATGCTGGCCGGAAATTTTGGTGCGCCAGCGCTCGATGCGTTTACCCTTGAGCATTTCTGGCGCGCCCTGCGAAACCCAACCTACAGCATAACGTGGCAAGGCCAGGGGCCGCACTGGGCCTGTGAAGGCCAACTCTGGGGCGGTAACCTGGCAATGCTGGTCTCGCTCATCGGTACGCCGTGGCTGCCGGACATCGAAGACGGCATTCTGGTGCTGGAAGATATTAACGAACATCCGTTCCGCGTCGAGCGCATGTTATTGCAGCTTTATCATGCCGGGATCCTTGAACGTCAGTCAGCAATCGTGCTGGGCAGTTTTAGCGGTGCGGCACCCAATGATTACGACGCCGGTTACTCCCTTGAAACGATGGTTGATTTCATCCGTTCCCGTCTTGATATCCCGGTTATCACCGGTCTGGATTTTGGCCATGAGCAACAAACCGTAACCCTTGCGCTGGGGGCACATGCGTCCCTGAGACATGATGATTCAGGCAGTCGGTTAACAATAAGCGGTCATCCGGTCATAAAGGCATAAAAAAGCCGTTAAACCCCTTAATAAAACGCTGTTGCCGTGGTTAATATGTTAGGGTTTTAGTAACAGCGTTAACATTGAGGTGGGAGTAAGACAACATTGGATGCCGCAGCGATAATCAGCCTTTTCATTCTGGGTTCTGTGCTTGTAACCTGTAGTATATTATTAAGTTCATTTTCATCGCGTCTTGGCATACCTATTCTCGTTATTTTCCTTGCTATCGGCATGCTGGCTGGCATCGATGGCATCGGCGGTATTCCTTTCGATAACTACCCTTTCGCCTACATGGTGAGTAACCTCGCGCTGGCAGTGATCCTGCTGGACGGCGGGATGCGCACTCAGGCGAGCTCGTTCCGCGTCGCCTTAGGGCCGGCGCTGTCGCTGGCGACCGTAGGCGTATTAATCACATCCGGCCTGACCGGGATGATGGCCGCCTGGCTGTTCCATCTCAATATCATGGAAGGCTTGCTAATTGGCGCTATTGTCGGTTCAACCGATGCGGCGGCGGTCTTTTCCCTGCTTGGCGGTAAAGGGCTTAACGAACGTGTTGGCTCCACGCTTGAGATTGAATCCGGCAGTAACGATCCCATGGCGGTGTTTCTCACCATCACGCTGATTGAGATGATCCAGCAGCACGAAAGCGGACTGAGCTGGATGTTTGCCTGGCATATCCTGCAGCAGTTTGGTCTGGGGATTATTCTTGGCCTCGGCGGCGGCTATCTCCTGCAGCAGATGATCAACCGGATTTCACTTCCCGCCGGGCTTTATCCTCTGCTGGCGCTGAGCGGCGGCATTCTGATTTTTGCCGTCACCACCGCGCTGGATGGCAGCGGCATTCTTGCCGTCTACCTCTGCGGCTTCCTGATGGGTAACCGCCCTATTCGCAACCGTCACGCCATTTTGCAGAACTTCGACGGACTGGCCTGGCTGGCGCAGATTGGCATGTTCCTGGTGCTTGGCCTGCTGGTTACCCCTTCAGACCTGCTGCCTATCGCCGTGCCGGCGCTGATGCTGTCGGCGTGGATGATCTTCTTCGCCCGTCCACTGTCGGTGTTTGCAGGCCTGCTGCCGTTTCGCGGCTTTAACCTGCGCGAGCGTATCTTTATCAGTTGGGTGGGTTTGCGCGGCGCGGTGCCGATTATCCTTGCCGTGTTCCCGATGATGGCGGGTCTGGATAACGCCCGACTGTTCTTCAACGTCGCATTCTTCGTTGTTTTGATTTCACTCCTGTTCCAGGGCACGTCACTCGGCTGGGCGGCGAAAAAGGCAAAAGTGGTGATCCCCCCCGTTGGCTGGCCCGTCTCCCGCGTCGGGTTGGATATTCATCCGGAAAATCCGTGGGAACAGTTTGTGTACCAGCTTAGCGAAGACAAATGGTGCGTGGGCGCGTCGCTGCGCGATCTGCATATGCCCGCCGAAACGCGGATTGCCGCCTTGTTCCGCGACAATGTTCTGCTTCACCCTACCGGCAGCACCCGTCTGCGTGAAGGGGATATTTTGTGCGTGATTGGCCGCGAGCGCGACCTGCCCGCGCTGGGTAAATTGTTCAGCCAGTCGCCACCGGTGGCGCTGGATCAGCGTTTCTTCGGCGATTTTATTCTGGAAGCGAGCGCCAAATTTGCAGATGTTGCCTTGATTTACGGTCTGGATGAAGGGCTGGAGTATCGCGATAAGCAGCAAACGCTGGGGGAAATTATCCAGCAACTGCTTGGTGCAGCACCCGTTGTTGGTGACCAGGTCGAGTTTGCCGGGATGATCTGGACGGTGGCCGAGAAAGAAGATAACGCGGTACGCAAAGTCGGCGTAAGGCCGATGGAAGAAGAGTCAGAGTAGTTTAGGTGACATGTCTTACTGGCCGGGGAAGGCGTTATCGCCCCCCCGGCACATCGCAGAGTTACACCGTCACAACCGGTACGCGCGGCGCCAGAGCGCACATCAGCTCATAGCCAACGGTCCCTGCAGCAGCGGCCACATCGTCAATTTTAATTTCATTTCCCCACAGCTCAACCGGTGAACCAATCCCCGCCTGCGGGCACGGTGTGAGGTCTACCGCCAGCATATCCATTGAGACCGTCCCCACGGTACCCGTGCGAACGCCATCCACCCACACCGGCGTGCCGGTCGGAGCGATGCGCGGGTAGCCGTCGGCATAGCCTCCCGCCACAATGCCAATTCGCTGTTCGCCTGTCGCCCGGTAACGGCTGCCGTAGCCCACCGTGGAACCGGCCTTCAGCGTTTGTACGCCGATGATTTCGCTGCGCAGGGTCATCACCGGTTTCAGGCCGCTGTTGGCAATATCCTGCCACTGCCCTGACGGTGACGCGCCGTACAGAATGATCCCCGGGCGTACCCAGCTGTAGTGCGCCTCCGGGTGCCACAGCGTGGCCGCCGAGTTAGAGAGCGAGCGCGAACACGCCAGACCTTCAGCCGCCTGCTCAATCCGCACCATCGCCTCGGCGATGCCATCGGGTTTTTCCGCGTCGGCAAAGTGCGCCATCAGCGTCATTTCGCCCACATTCCTGATGCCGCGCAGCTGTTGCCATACCGTATGTACCCGCTCGGGCTGGAAGCCCAGGCGGTTCATGCCGCTGTTCACCTTGAGATAAATGTCGAGCGGAGCATGCAGTCTGGCGTCCTGCAGGGCTTTAACCTGCCAGTTGCTGTGAATGCTGGTGGTCAGCCGGTACTTATCCAGCAACGGCAGATCGTCGGCATGGAAGAACCCTTCCAGCAATAAGATAGGACCTTTCCAGCCACGCTCGCGCAGAAGAATGGCCTCTTCCAGATTCAGTAACGCAAAACCGTCGGTCGCGCTGAGCGCGCTCCAGATGCGGTCAATACCGTGGCCGTAGGCGTTCGCTTTCACCACCGACCAGACGCGTGAATCTGGCGCAGCACGGCGAACAATCTGCAGGTTATCCTTCAGGGCCTGCAAGTCCAGCTGAGCCAGAACAGGACGGGACATGACAACTCCTTAGTTATGCGCGCCGTGCAGGTGCTGTGGACGCGAGGGGGTGAACCCAGATTGATAGCGCGCGGCACTTAAATCGTCAAACGGAATTGCCGGGGTGCGCCCGGAAATCAAGTCGCTCAACAGCTGACCTGAGCCACAGGCCATTGTCCAGCCGAGGGTGCCGTGTCCGGTATTCGTCCACAGGTTTTTGAACGGGGTGCGGCCCACAATCGGCGTGCCGTCTGGCGTCATTGGACGCAGACCGGTCCAGAAGGTGGCCTGCTCGACAAAACCGCCGCGCGGGAAGAGATCGCCCACGACCATCTCCAGCGTTTCACGACGCGGCTGCAGCAGCTCGGTGTTGAAGCCGACAATCTCCGCCATGCCGCCTACGCGGATACGGTTATCGAAGCGGGTAATGGCGATTTTATAGGTTTCATCCAGAATGGTGGAGACGGGTGCACCGCTGTCCTCTTTCACCGGGATGGTCAGGGAGTACCCCTTCAGCGGATAGACCGGAATGTCCAGAATGCCCTTCAGCATGGCGGTAGAGTAAGAGCCAAAGGCCATGACGTAGGCATCCGCTTTGATCACCTCTTCGCCGCATTTCACGCCGTAAATATTACCGCCTTCCGACAGCAATTTATCGACGGGCGTGTTAAAGCGGAATGTTACCCCTGCCTGCTCGCACATCTGCGCCAGACGCTGGGTAAAGAGCTGACAGTCGCCGGTTTCATCGTTGGGTAAACGCAGGCCGCCCGTCAGTTTGTGGGACACCTCCGCCAGCGCCGGCTCAACCTGTCCCAGCTGGCTGGCCTCGAGGAGTTGGTACGGAACGCCGGCATCTTCCAGCACGGCGATATCGCGGGTGGCGTTTTCGTACTGTTGCGCCGTGCGGAACAGCTGCAGCGTACCGCCCTGACGGCCTTCGTACTCGATGCCTGTGGTGGCGCGCAAGGTTTTCAGGCAGTCACGGCTGTATTCCGCCAGACGCACCATACGCCCTTTGTTTTCCATGTAATGGCGGGTGTCGCAGTTGCGCAGCATCTGCCACATCCACTTAAGCTGGAACTGCGTGCCGTCGAGGCTAATGGCCAGCGGCGCATGGCGCTGGAACATCCATTTAATCGCCTTCAGTGGCACACCGGGAGCCGCCCACGGTGCCGCATAGCCCGGAGAGATTTGTCCGGCATTCGCCGCGCTGGTTTCCAGCGCAGGGCCTGGCTCACGATCGATAACGGTAACGTCATGCCCCGCCTGACTTAAATACCAGGCGCTGGTTACGCCAACCACACCACTTCCCAGTATGACAACACGCATAGCCACTCCATAATGTGCAAAAGAACAATCTTCTAATTACAGATTGATAACCTAGTTGAAAATATTATTCAACATACGACTTTTTTATGGTGACTTATCTCACATCTTCCCCTGCTGGCGGGGAAAGGACTTATTTGGGATCTCCTGCTGCGCGTTATTTTTAACCAGCATAAAACTCTGCGTGAACCGCTTTTTTTACCGTATTGAAAACGGGAAATCGTAAAGAAAAAATTTCTGCTCCAGCACGCTTTTTAACACGTTGATCTATGCTTGAAAGGAGGCTCTCCAGACAGAGAGAGCACCCACAACGAGGGCGCGCTAATGGCTACTATTGATTCCCTGAACAAGGACAACACACGTCTCAGCGATGGACCCGACTGGACCTTTGAGTTGCTGGATGTCTACCTCGCTGAAATCGACCGGGTAGCAAAACTCTATCGCCTGGATACCTATCCTCACCAGATTGAAGTCATAACCTCCGAACAGATGATGGATGCCTATTCCAGCGTCGGGATGCCGATCAATTATCCGCACTGGTCGTTTGGTAAAAAATTTATTGAAACGGAACGGCTGTATAAACACGGCCAGCAGGGGCTGGCGTATGAAATCGTCATCAACTCCAACCCGTGTATCGCTTACCTGATGGAAGAGAACACCATTACCATGCAGGCGCTGGTGATGGCGCATGCCTGCTACGGGCACAACTCTTTCTTCAAGAATAACTATCTTTTCCGCAGCTGGACGGACGCCAGCTCGATCGTCGATTACCTGATCTTCGCCCGTAAATACATTACCGACTGCGAAGAGCGCTACGGCGTCGATGAAGTGGAGAAACTGCTCGACTCCTGCCATGCGCTGATGAACTACGGCGTAGACCGCTACAAACGACCGCAGAAAATTTCCCTGCAGGAGGAGAAAGCCCGGCAGAAAAGCCGCGAGGAGTATCTGCAAAGCCAGGTGAATATGCTGTGGCGCACCTTGCCTAAGCGTGAAGAAGAGAAAGCTGTCGCTGAGGCGCGCCGCTACCCGTCTGAGCCACAGGAAAACCTGCTCTACTTTATGGAGAAGAACGCGCCGCTGCTGGAGTCATGGCAGCGTGAGATCCTGCGCATTGTGCGTAAGGTCAGCCAGTACTTCTATCCGCAAAAACAGACGCAGGTGATGAACGAAGGCTGGGCGACATTCTGGCATTACACCATCCTCAACCATCTGTATGACGAGGGGAAAGTCACCGAACGGTTTATGATGGAATTCCTCCACAGCCATACCAACGTGGTGTTCCAGCCGCCTTACAACAGCCCGTGGTACAGCGGCATCAACCCGTATGCCCTCGGCTTTGCGATGTTCCAGGATATCAAACGTATCTGTCAGTCGCCAACGGAAGAGGACAAATACTGGTTCCCGGATATTGCCGGTTCGGACTGGCTGGAAACGCTGCATTTTGCGATGCGCGATTTCAAGGATGAGAGCTTTATTAGCCAGTTTATGTCGCCGAAGATCATGCGCGATTTCCGCTTCTTCACCGTGCTGGATGATGACCGTAACAACTTCCTGGAAATTTCAGCGATTCATAACGAAGAGGGATACCGGGAGATCCGCTCTCGCCTCTCTTCCCAGTACAACCTGAGCAATCTTGAACCCAATATTCAGGTATGGAACGTGGATCTCCGCGGTGACCGCTCTCTGACGCTGCGCTACATCCCGCACAACCGTGCCCCGCTGGATAAAGGGCGCAAAGAGGTGCTGAAGCATGTGCATCGCCTGTGGGGCTTTGACGTGCTGCTGGAGCAGCAGAATGAAGACGGTAGCGTGGAGCTGCTGGAGCGCTGCCCGACGCGGATGAATACGCTGTAGTGCCTGCCTGAACCGAAACGCCCGCGTCAGGGCGAAAAAAAACCTCTCAGCTGAGAGGTTTTTTCTTTTAGCGGGTCTGGATGGCCAAGTCACCCGGCAGCGTTTTTTGCATCCGGTGCCAGATTTCACCTGAGTCGCGGCCGTAGCGGCGCACGGTTTCATACACCTGATCGTGCTGACCGGTGGAGCAGAGCTCGCTCAACTTGTGGTAAAAGCCCAGCGCCAGACTGCGGGCTTCCGGATTGGCAAAGTAGTGACGACCGATACGGGTATAGAGCCCTTTCATGCCGTTAAGGATGAGGCCGTAAATCGGGTTACCGGAGGCAAACGCCAGGCCGCGGAAGATGTTGTAATCGAGGGTAGCAAACGCATCCGCATGATCTTCCACCTGGTTGGCACTGGCCAGAACCTGGAGCGCATCTTCCGGGTGCTGACGGAAAGCCGTACGAATAAAGATGGTGGCGATATTGGTACGCACGGAGAGCAGATTATCAATCAGCTGCGGCACGCTTTCATGATCGAGGCGCGCCAGCGTTTCAAGAATATTCAGCCCGGAGGTTTCCCAGAAATTGTTTACTTTTGTTGGCTTGCCATGCTGAATCGTCAACCACCCATCACGCGCCAGTCGCTGGAGCACTTCCCGAAGCGTGGTGCGAGTGACGCCAATCAGTTCAGAGAGTTCGCGTTCAGCCGGAAGAATGGACCCTGCAGGGAAACGATTATTCCAGATGCTTTCAATGATGTACTCTTCCGCGAAACCCGCCGGGCTCTGCGCCTTAATGACCATAGTGAGATTTCCATTACACAGCTTTAGCAAATTGCACTCATCATACCAGAGGCTCGCAGAGGCAGATAGCGCAGCAGTGAGAGAAAAGAGGGATCGCCGTTTCATTTTTATGAAATTTACATTGCAGCCGAATCCCCCTCCAGACCGTGATTTTTGCGTATACTGATGTTTTGTTTTACTTCACGGGGAAGAACGTCTGTCGTGGAAATTTCTTTTGGGCGCGCGTTGTGGCGCAATTTTTTAGGCCAGTCTCCCGACTGGTACAAGCTGATACTTCTGGTGTTCCTGGTTGTTAATCCTCTCATCTTTATTGTGCACCCGTTTATTGCCGGGTGGCTGCTGGTCGCGGAGTTTATCTTCACCCTGGCCATGGCGCTGAAGTGCTATCCCCTGCTGCCTGGCGGTTTGCTGGCCATTGAAGCGGTTGTCATTGGGATGACCAGCGCCGAGCATGTAAAAGCAGAACTGGCCTCAAACCTTGAAGTGCTTCTGCTGCTGATGTTTATGGTGGCCGGTATCTACTTTATGAAACAGCTGCTGCTGTTTATTTTTACCCGCCTGCTGCTGAGCATTCCTTCAAAAACGCTCCTGTCGCTGGCTTTCTGCGTGGCTGCGGCATTTCTTTCAGCCTTCCTGGATGCGCTGACGGTGGTCGCCGTGGTGATAAGCGTCGCGGTCGGGTTTTATGGTATTTATCACCGGGTGGCCTCTTCACGTCCCGGCGATGACCTGCTTGATGACAGCCAGGTCGATAATGACCACCGCGAGGTGCTGGAACAGTTCCGCGCCTTCCTGCGCAGCCTGATGATGCATGCCGGCGTCGGGACCGCCCTGGGCGGCGTGATGACGATGGTGGGTGAACCGCAAAACCTGATTATTGCTAAAGCTGCGGGCTGGCATTTCGGTGATTTCTTCCTGCGAATGGCACCGGTGAGCATACCGGTTCTGGTGTGCGGTCTGGCGACCTGTGTAGTCGTGGAGAAATTCAGCCTCTTTGGCTATGGTGCGCATATTCCGGCGCCCGTGCGTCAGGAGCTGCAGAAATTCGACCAGCAAAGCCGTAGCCAGCGGACGCGTCAGGAGACGCTACGTCTTATTGCACAGGGCGTCATTGGCGTCTGGCTTATCGCCGCGCTGGCGTTTCATCTTGCCGAAGTCGGTTTAATTGGCCTGTCGGTGATTATTCTCGCTACCAGTTTTACTGGCGTGACGGATGAGCATGCGATTGGCAAAGCCTTTACGGAAGCCCTGCCCTTTACCGCCCTGCTGGCCGTCTTTTTTGCGGTCGTCGCGGTGATCATCGACCAGAAGCTTTTCGCGCCGATCATTACCTTTGTCTTGCAGGCGGCACCGGATGCTCAGCTTTCGCTGTTTTATCTGTTTAACGGGCTGCTGTCGTCTATCTCGGATAACGTGTTTGTTGGCACGGTCTACATCAACGAGGCCAAAACGGCCATGGAGCAAGGCGTCATCAGCGCCGGACAGTTCGAACTGCTGGCGGTGGCAATTAACACCGGGACCAACCTGCCGTCGGTGGCGACGCCCAACGGTCAGGCGGCGTTCCTGTTCCTGCTGACCTCTGCGCTGGCTCCACTCATACGTCTTTCTTATGGGCGAATGGTCTGGATGGCGCTTCCCTATACGCTGGTGCTCACGCTTGTAGGATTGCTTTGCGTCAAAATTACCCTTATTCCCTGTACGCAATGGTTGATACAAGCGGGTATACTTGCCGCGCAGTAAACCTGATATATCGGGCAGCTTGCTGCCCGTTTACCTTTTCGCACGATAAACATCCAATTACGTTTTATTTCGTCAGGTACAGGTGGCGCGAAAAACGAATTCGTTTACACTGCGCTTTCTAAGCATGTTCCAGGGAAATGATTATGTTGAGATTTTTAAACCAGTGCTCTCGCGGTCGCGGAGCGTGGTTGTTAATGGCCCTGACCGCCTTTGCGCTGGAAATGGTCGCGCTGTGGTTCCAGCATGTGATGGGACTTCAGCCTTGCGTACTCTGTATTTACGAACGCTGTGCATTGTTCGGCATTATGGGTGCGGGTCTGGTGGGTGCGATTGCCCCTAAATCGCCGTTACGCTATGCCGCAATTGCCATCTGGCTGTACAGCGCCTGGAAAGGTATTGAGCTCTCCTGGCAGCACACCATGATGCAACTGCATCCGTCACCTTTTATGACCTGTGATTTCGCCGCCCGCTTCCCGAGCTGGCTGCCGCTTGATAAATGGCTGCCGCAGGTGTTTGTTGCTTCCGGTGACTGCTCTGTGCGCCAGTGGGAATTCCTGAGCCTTGAGATGCCGCAGTGGCTGGTGGGGATTTTTGTGGCCTACTTCATTGTGGCGCTGCTGGTGCTCATCGCACAACCGTTCAAACCCAAGAAACGCGACCTGTTTGGCAGGTAAAAAAAACCCGCCTCGGCGGGTTTTTTCTTATCCACGGTTGGGATGATTCATGATGTGATCTTCCCAGTCCTGCACCTCTGACTCTTTCACCGCAATATGACGCACAGAGATTCGTTCACCGTGCATCGCCGCTTTGGAGCCCGTCAGCAGCGGGTGCCATTTTGGCAGGTCTTTGCCTTCCGCCAGCAGACGATAGGCGCAGGTATGCGGCAGCCATTCGAAGGTGGGCAGGTTCTCACGGGTTAGCTTGATGCAATCCGGCTCGTACTCGAAGCGACGCTCATAGTTGCGACACTGGCAGGTTTTGATGTTCAGCTGCTTGCAGGCAACGTTGGTGAAATAGATTTCGTCCGAATCTTCATCCATCAGTTTATGCAGGCAGCACTGCCCGCAACCGTCACACAACGATTCCCACTCCACGTCTGTCATTTGGTCGAGAGTTTTGCTTTGCCAGAAAGGAATGTTGTTCATCAGGATGTCCACACGTCAAAAGAGAGCGCACCTTATAACGAGTCTGGCACGTTGTTGCAAGTTTTGCCGCCCTCTTCAGGCGGCAAGATGCTTTTACAGCACGCGAGTTTTCAGTGACAGGCCGTTAAAACTGACGTCCAGTTCGTCACCGGCCTGCAGCGGGCCGACACCTTCTGGCGTACCGGTGAGGATCACATCGCCCGGTTTCAGGGTAAAGAAGCGGCTCATGTAGGCAATCAGCGGCACAATTTTATGGATCATATCTGCCGTGGTGCCCTGCTGGCGGATCTCGCCGTTAACCTTCAGGCTGAGCGGGGTGTTCTGCGGATCGTCGGTAAATTCACTTACCGGAATAAAACCGGAGATCGGGCAAGCGTTATCAAACCCTTTGGCCTTTTCCCACGGCTGCCCCGCTTTCTTCATTTTGCCCTGAACATCACGCAGGGTCAGGTCGAGCGCGACACCGTATCCGACAATCGCCTTTTGCACATGCTCTTCGGAGGCCTGACGCAGCGTCGCGCCAATCAGCACGGCCAGCTCCACTTCATGATGCACCGACCCCAACCCCTGCGGCAGCGCCAGCGGCTGGCGAATGTCGCACAGCGCGGTTTCTGGTTTGATGAACAGAACCGGCTCGTCTGGCGTCGCGCTGCCCATCTCCTGAATATGTTTGGCATAGTTACTGCCTACGCAGACCACTTTGCTGACGGGATAATCCAGTAATGCACCTTGCCAGTTATGATGTTGATACATGTACGACCCCTAAACGGTTGATGTGTTAACCCCGAAAACAGCCGGGACTATTTTTTCCCGTTCACCTCAAGATGCTGTTTTAATAAATTCTCGGGTGGTGGCGGGAGTTGTAAATAATAGCCTTGCTCCGCTAATGCGGTTTTCACTTTTTCCAGATCGGCGTTGACCAGTTTCTTACGGCCATCCAGCGGCAGCAGCATCGCCAGCTGAGGTCGGCCAAAGTTCTTCATTAATTCTTCAGGTACGCGCGAAAAATCGTCTTTCTTTTCGACATAAAGATAGGTCTGGTCACGACTTGTACTTCTGTAGATCACACAAAACATGTTTTTACTCTGAATTAATGGGTGGTTGCTTGCCTCAATATACTCCTGACTATAACATGCCTGATACTCTTCGGAATATCGCAACGGCGGTGTTGCGGTTAAT
>Ga0308162_1000285_pt1 | contig 59409 bp, 55 predicted proteins | sample PhySR2_FD_201370 | JGI IMG/M metagenome (GOLD analysis project Ga0308162, IMG submission 201370) | Phyllosphere microbial communities from UC Gill Tract Community Farm, Albany, California, United States - DLSLS.R2 | ecosystem: Host-associated > Plants > Phyllosphere > Unclassified | place: USA... | reverse complement strand
TCGTTGAGCACCGTTATGCATTGTTGGAATTATCGCTCTTGGGCCAGGAGCAAGACGACCTGGCAGAATCGGACCAGCAATAGCTGACGACATAAACATCAGCCCGTAATCTTTTTGATTGCCATCACCTTAACTGGTGAGGGCGTTGTTGTTCGTCAATACACCTACTTTGAGCCGGTTCACACTTTTCAATGAAAATTGCTAATCATTTTCACGATGAGCTAAGTAGACTGGCCGCCATTAATATCGAGGCACTTGTACTACATGGCTGAATTCGAAACCACTTTTGCAGATCTGGGCCTGAAGGCTCCTATCCTTGAAGCCCTTACCGATCTGGGTTACGAAAAACCATCTCCGATCCAGGCAGAATGTATTCCGCATCTGCTCTCTGGTCGTGACGTGCTGGGCATGGCCCAGACTGGTAGCGGTAAAACCGCAGCATTCTCGCTGCCGCTGCTGCACAACATTGATCCGGACCTGCGTGCACCGCAGATCCTCGTCCTTGCTCCAACCCGTGAACTGGCTGTTCAGGTTGCTGAAGCGATGACTGAATTCTCTAAACATATGCGCGGCGTAAACGTGGTAGCCCTGTACGGCGGCCAGCGTTATGACGTGCAGTTACGCGCCCTGCGCCAGGGTCCACAGATTGTTGTCGGTACGCCGGGCCGTCTGCTGGATCACCTGAAGCGCGGTACCCTTGATCTCTCTAAACTGAGCGGTCTGGTACTGGATGAAGCAGATGAAATGCTGCGTATGGGCTTCATCGAAGACGTAGAAACCATTATGGCGCAGATCCCGGAAGGTCATCAGACCGCTCTGTTCTCTGCCACCATGCCAGAAGCTATCCGTCGTATTACCCGCCGCTTCATGAAAGAGCCGCAGGAAGTACGCATTCAGTCCAGCGTTACCACTCGCCCGGACATCAGCCAGAGCTACTGGTCTGTATACGGCATGCGTAAAAACGAAGCGCTGGTTCGTTTCCTGGAAGCAGAAGATTTTGATGCGGCGATTATCTTCGTGCGTACCAAAAATGCGACCCTGGAAGTGGCTGAAGCCCTGGAACGTAGCGGCTACAACAGCGCAGCGCTGAACGGTGACATGAACCAGGCCCTGCGTGAGCAGACTCTGGAGCGCCTGAAAGACGGTCGTCTGGATATCCTGATTGCAACCGACGTGGCAGCACGTGGTCTGGACGTTGAACGTATCAGCCTGGTTGTAAACTACGACATCCCGATGGACTCTGAGTCTTACGTTCACCGTATCGGCCGTACCGGTCGTGCGGGTCGTGCTGGTCGTGCGCTGCTGTTCGTTGAGAACCGCGAGCGTCGTCTGCTGCGTAACATTGAACGCACCATGAAGCTGACCATTCCAGAAGCTGAGCTGCCAAACGCAGAGCTGCTGGGCAAACGCCGCCTGGAAAAATTCGCCGCCAAAGTTCAGCAGCAGCTGGAAAGCAGCGATCTGGATCAGTACCGTGCGCTGCTGTCGCAGATCCAGCCTACCGCTGAAGGCGAAGAGCTGGATATCGAAACCCTGGCTGCAGCACTGCTGAAAATGGCACAGGGCGAACGTACCCTGATCGTTCCGCCAGATGCGCCTATGCGTCCTAAGCGTGAGTTCCGTGACCGTGACGACCGTTTCGAACGTCGTGGCGACCGTAACGACCGTGGCCCACGTGGTGACCGTCCAGAGCGTGGTGGTGAAGACCGTCCACGTCGTGAGCGTCGTGACGCGGGTGATATGGAACTGTACCGCATTGAAGTGGGCCGTGATGATGGCGTTGAAGTGCGTCACATCGTTGGCGCGATCGCTAACGAAGGCGACATCAGCAGCCGTTACATCGGTAACATCAAGCTGTTCGGTACCCACTCCACCATCGAACTGCCGAAAGGTATGCCGGGCGAAGTACTGCAGCACTTTACTCGCACTCGCATCCTGAACAAGCCGATGAACATGCAGCTGATGGGCGATGCACAGCCTCGCACTGACCGCGGCGGCGAACGTCGTGGCGGTGGCCGCAGCTTCGGTGGCGAGCGTCGTGAAGGCGGTCGTAGCGAAGGTCGCGGTGGTGAAGGTCGTCGTTTCTCCGGCGAACGCCGTGAAAACCGTGGCCCACGTCGTGACGAAGGCGCAAGCCGTCGCCGTGACGCGTAAGCCTTACGCTTCAGACGTAAAGTAAAATATACAGCCCCGATCAACGCGATCGGGGCTTTTTTTATTTCCTTTGTACTCTTGTACTGGTACAGTGCTGCACATTAAACTGCGAACCACATTTTTGACTGGAGTAAAGGCTGTATGGCGACACTAACCACCACCCAAACGTCACCTTCGCTGCTTGGCGGCGTGGTGATCATCGGCGGAACCATCATTGGTGCTGGGATGTTCTCCCTGCCGGTGGTCATGTCCGGTGCGTGGTTTTTCTGGTCGCTGGCGGCGCTGGTCTTTACCTGGTTCTGCATGCTGCATTCCGGGCTGATGATCCTGGAGGCTAACCTGAACTATCGCGTGGGCTCCAGCTTCGACACCATCACCAGAGACCTGCTGGGCAAGGGCTGGAACCTGATCAACGGCCTCTCGATTGCGTTCGTGCTCTATATCCTGACCTACGCGTACATCTCCGCGAGTGGTTCAATTCTGCACCATACGTTTTCAGAGATGTCGCTGAACGTTCCAGCGCGCGTGGCCGGATTCAGCTTTGCGCTGGTCGTGGCGTTTATCGTCTGGTTAAGCACCAAAGCGGTGAGCCGCATGACGGCGATCGTGCTGGGCGCGAAGGTGATCACCTTCTTCCTGACTTTCGGCAGCCTGCTCGGCCATGTCACCCCCGCGACGCTGTTTAACGTGGCGGAAGTGAACACCTCCTATACGCCATACCTGCTGATGACGCTGCCGTTCTGTCTGGCCTCGTTTGGCTATCACGGCAACGTGCCGAGCCTGATGAAATACTACGGTAAAGATCCGCGCACCATTGTGAAGTGCCTGATCTATGGCACGCTGCTGGCGCTGGGGCTGTATGTGATTTGGCTGCTGGGGACAATGGGTAACATCCCGCGTCCGGAATTTATCGGCATTGCGCAGAAGGGCGGTAATATTGATGTGCTGGTCCAGGCGCTGAGCGGCGTACTGAACAGCCGCAGCCTGGATTTGCTGTTAGTTGTGTTCTCTAACTTTGCGGTGGCCAGCTCCTTCCTGGGCGTTACCCTGGGTCTGTTTGACTACCTGGCGGATCTGTTTGGCTTTGACGATTCGGCGATGGGGCGCTTCAAAACCGCGCTGCTGACTTTCCTGCCGCCGGTTGTCGGCGGTCTGCTGTGGCCGAACGGTTTCCTGTACGCCATTGGCTATGCAGGGCTGGCAGCAACCATCTGGGCGGCAATCGTTCCGGCGCTGCTGGCACGCAAATCCCGTAAGCGCTTTGGTAGCCCGACGTTCCGCGTCTGGGGCGGTAAGCCGATGATTGCGTTGATTCTGGTGTTCGGGGTAGGCAACGCGGTGGTACACGTATTGTCGAGCTTCAATCTGTTGCCAGTGTATCAGTAAGTTTTTTGTGCCGGATGGCGGCTACGCCTTATCCGGCCTATGCGATCCCGAAGGCCCGGTAAGCGACGGGCCACCGGGCGAAAAGGCTACCCCACCAACTCTTCTTTTACCTGCATCGCCAGGTCAAACGAATGCAAACGCGCCTGATGATCGAAGATCTGGCCGTTAACCATAATCTCATCCGCCTGGGTCTCACGCAGCACCGCTTCCAGCCCGTGACGCACTTTCGCCTTATCCCCCACCAGAGACATACTTAGCGCCTGCTGAACGCCATACTGCTCGGAGGCGGACCACAGCTGATGCATGTTCTCCACCGGCGGCGGTAGCTGGCCGGTTTCGCCGCGACGCAGCTTCATGAAGGCCTGCTGCATGGAGGTGAACAGGAATTCCGCATCGCGGGTACTGTCGGCGGCAATGATGTTGATACACACCATCGCGTACGGTTTCTCCAGACGCTCGGACGGTTTGAAGTGGGTGCGGTACAGATGCAACGCCTGGTGCAGCATATCTGGCGCGAAATGCGAAGCAAACGCAAACGGCAGCCCAAGCTGTGCTGCGAGCTGGGCGCTATACAGGCTGGAGCCCAGGAGCCAGACCGGGATTTTTTCGCCGTAGCCCGGCACCGGACGTACGTGCGGGTTCGGATCGCGCGCGTCGAACCAGTCCACCAGTTCGGCGACATCGCGCGGGAAGTTGTCGATATCACCGCTCATGTGGCGGCGCAGCGCGCGCATCGTTGGCTGATCGCTTCCCGGTGCGCGGCCAAGCCCCAGATCAATACGGCCAGGATAGAGCGTATTCAGGGTGCCAAACTGCTCAGCAATCACCAGCGGGGCATGGTTAGGCAGCATCACGCCGCCCGAGCCGAGGTGCAGCGTCGTCGTATTGGCCGCCAGATAGCCAATCAGCACGGACGTGGCGGCGCTGGCGATGCCGACCATATTGTGATGTTCGGCCAGCCAGTAGCGGTGATAGCCGCGCTTTTCGGCCAGCTGAGCGAGCGCGAGCGAATGCGAAAAGGCTTCTCGTGCCGAGGAGCCTTGTGGGATCGGCGCGAGATCCAGCACCGAGAACGGAATGGTTTTGTCAGTCATAGCAGCTCACTTTGTCGACGGTGAATCTTTCATACTGCATTAAAGTTTACTAACCGTTGTTAACAAAGTGAGCCTTTTTTAGGCCTGAAGTTCCAGCCCGGCCAGACGTTTCCAGTAGCCGTTACAGTCGCTGTTGGACGTAAGCGGCAGCGGCGAGGCACCGTTTTCGTTGGCGCGGAACGCGTCGAGCATCGCAAGGACACCGGTATCCAGCGGTGACAGGCGCACCATATCCACCAGTCCGTTCATCGATGCCAGCTCGTTGCCGAGGTTATACACATAGCCGCTCATGGTCTGAATGCCGTTGAGGACAAAGACCTGCTGATTTTCCTGGGACAGCATGCTGCGCCCGTTCGGGTATTTAATGCAGCAGGTTTCGCACTCATCTTTCGGACGATCTTCCGAACGGGCGGTAAAGCAGCGGGCCGAGTAGGCCAGCGGCAGATGGCCGTAGCTCAGTACCTCTACTTCAAACTGATGGCGAATACCCAGCTCGTCGCACTGTTTCAGCAGATTGTCCAGCCAGTCGCGGGAAAGCTCAACCGGCATGCACCAGCGCGTCATCCCCTGTTTAAGCAGCAGGCGCAGCGTCACCGCGTTATAGCAGTTCAGCGCATGGCCGGCGACAAACGGCAGCTTACGCTCGGCGCACAGGTTCACCACGCCCAGGTCGCTGGCCTCCACCAGAAACTCGCCGTTTTCAACGTAGCGCTTCAGCTCGCCTAACTCCGACGAGGCCTGCACCAGCGCGAGGGTTGACAGCACAACCTGTTTACCGCTTCCTGCGAGGCTTTTCGCCATATCCAGCCAGTCGCCCACTTTGGTGGCCCGGCGCTTGCTGCATACCGCTTCGCCGAGGTAAATCGCATCGGCGCTGCTGTTTGCCGCCTGCTGGTAGAAATCTTCCAGCGTCTCTTTTGGCCAGTAGTAAAGCACCGGCCCTAATGAATATTTCATGGTTATCTCACTGCCATTTACGGTGATAGGCACCAAGCGTGGTCTGCGTGCCTTCGGACATTGATCCGAGCGTCTCCATCCAGGCAGGCTGGGCGGCGTAGTTCTGCGGATCGGCCATGCAGCGGTCAATCGCCTGCCGCCACACTTTCGCCACCTGGCTCACGTAGGCCGGGCTGCGCTGGCGACCTTCAATTTTTACCGAGGCGATATTCGCCGCCAGCAGTTCCGGCAGCAGCTCCAGCGTGTTGAGGCTGGTCGGCTCTTCAAGCGCGTGATAACGCTCGCCGTCTACCAGATAGCGGCCTTTGCACAGCGTCGGGTAGCCCGCGTTTTCACCGTCCTGATAACGGTCGATCAGCACCTCGTTGAGACGAGATTCCAGCCCCTGCGGCGTTTGCTGCCAGCGAACGAAGCGGGCAGGGGAACAGGCTCCGACGGTATTCGGAGACTCACCGGTTAAATAGGACGAGAGATAACAACGCCCTTCAGCCATGATGCACAGGCTGCCGAAAGCAAACACTTCCAGCGGCACCGGCGTGACGCGTGCGAGTTGCTTCACCTGATGGATAGAGAGCACGCGCGGCAGAACCACGCGGGCAACGTCAAAGTGACGATGGTAGAAACGCACCGCCTCCTCGTTGGTGGCAGATGCCTGAACAGAGACGTGGCGCTCAATATGCGGATAGCGTTCTGCCGCATACTCAAGCATGGCGAGATCGGCCAGGATTAAGGCATCGGCGCCCAGTTGGGCAGCCATGTCCACCGCGCGCTGCCAGCGGGCGTAGCCATCAGGATGCGCAAAGGTGTTGATGGCGATATGCAGCTTGCGGCGGTGCTGGTGGACGAAGTTGACGGCTTCCTGAAGCTTTTTCTCCGTAAAGTTTAGGCCAGCGAAATGACGGGCGTTGGTATCATCCTTAAGCCCAATGTAGACCGCGTCGGCCCCATTTTCGATGGCCGCCTTAAGCGCCGGAAGGTTTCCGGCAGGGCAGAGCAGCTCCATAAATTATCCCGATGTTGACGATCGCAGCGATCGCAAAATTGTTAACGAGCTGGGATTTTAATTAACCTATACGCGACAATTTTTGATTTAAGGCAGCTAATGGCGTATTGATGACACCAATAATGAGGTAAGGCGGACGCCGGTTTGTTGATTTACGCCGCTATGTTCTCGTCGGGATATGGCAAAATAACAGGATTATAGACATCAGGGAGTAATGCTCGTGCTGGATAAACTGCGTTCGCGTCTCGTACAATTTGGCCCATCAATGCTGAGCGTGCCGGTCAAACTGGCCCCGTTCGCGCTCAAGCGCCAGGTGCTGGAGCAGGTCCTGAGCTGGCAATTCCGCCAGGCGCTGCAGGACGGCGAGCTGGCGTTCCTTGAAGGCCGCTGGTTGAGTATTGAGGTCCGCGATATCGGGCTGCGCTGGTTTACCTCCGTGGAGAACGACCAGCTGATCGTGCGTGAATCTGCCGAAGCGGATGTGAGCTTTAGCGCCTGTGCCAGCGATCTGCTGATGATCGCCGCGCGTAAACAGGATCCGGATACGCTGTTCTTCCAGCGCCGTCTGGTGATTGAAGGTGACACGGAACTGGGTCTGTACGTCAAAAATTTAATGGATGCCATTGAGCTGGAGCAGATGCCAAAAGCGCTGCGCATGATGTTGATGCAAATGGCAGATTTCGTTGAGGCCGGGCTGAAAACCCCGCCGGACGGTAAACACACTTCAGTAGGTGAGCCATGCTGATTCGAGTCGAAATTGGGATTGATGCTCCGGGTATTGACGCGCTGCTGCGCCGCTCCTTTGAGAGCGATGCCGAAGCCCAACTGGTTCAGGATCTCCGTGAAGACGGCCTGATTACGCTGGGGCTGGTCGCCACCGATGACGAAGGTCAGGTGGTGGGCTATGTCGCATTCAGTCCGGTGGTGGTTCAGGGCGAAGAGCTACAGTGGGTAGGAATGGCCCCGCTGGCGGTCGATGAGCGTTATCGCGGCCAGGGGCTGGCGCGCCAGATGGTCTATGAAGGGCTGGATTCGCTGAATGAGTTCGGCTACGCGGCGGTGGTGACGCTTGGCGATCCGGCGTTCTATGGCCGTTTAGGCTTTGAGCAGGCGGCGCATTACGATCTGCGCTGCCGCTGGCCGGGCACCGAATCCGCCTTCCAGGTACATCGTCTGGCGGATGACGCGCTGAACGGCGTTAATGGTCTGGTGGAGTATCACGACCATTTCAATCGCTTTTAATCAGGCTTTCGCGTAGCGCCTCGAAGGAGCCGTCTCCACTGACGAGACGCTCTTTCTGGCGCTTCGTCAGCTGCTTTATGCGGTACTCCAGCCTGAGTGCCAGCGAACGGTCGCCAACGGCGGCAGAAAACGCGAGCCGCAGTTCCCCTTTTCCCCGCAGGGCTTTAGCCCCTTTCCCCGTCTGATGTTGGATAAAACGCCGCGCCACATCGGTGGTGATCCCGGTGTAGAGCGCGTTATCAGCGGTTCGGACAAGATAGAGAAACCAGCACACGGTATTCAGATTCAGTATGTTAAGGTGAAACGCACCTTAGCATGAGAGAGAGTAAAAATGGAAACACTGGCCGCCATAAACCGCTGGCTTGCGAAGCAGCATGTTGTCACCTGGTGTGTCTACGACGAAGGGGAGATGTGGTGCGCGAACGCGTTCTACTATTACGACCCGGAGCGGGTGGCGTTTTACGTCCTCAGCGAAGACAAAACGCGTCATGCCCAAATGACGGGCCAACAGGCGAAGGTGGCCGGCACGGTAAACGGCCAGCCGAAAACGGTGGCACTGATCCGCGGGCTTCAGTTCAAAGGGGAAATTCGCCGTCTGGAAGGAGAGGAAAGCGACGCGCAGCGTAAACGCTATACGCGACGCTTCCCGGTTGCCGCTGCGCTAAAAGCCCCGGTGTGGGAAATCCGCCTTGATGAGCTGAAATTTACCGACAACACGCTGGGCTTTGGCAAAAAGCTGCACTGGTTACGCGCCGAGCAGGCGTAACGCTTCGCGGTTAAACGCTGGCAGATCGTCCGGCGTACGGCTGGTGATCAGCTGATCCTTATCGTTGACCACCTCCTGATCGTAGAACTCGGCACCCGCGTTTTTCAGATCGATAACGATCGGTTTCACCGCGGTGAGCTTACGTCCGCGCACGACATCAGCGCTGATCAGCAGCTGAGGCCCGTGGCAAATGGCAAAGACCGGCTTGCCGGTGGCGACGAAATCACGAGTGAACGTGACGAAACGATCGTCTCCGCGCAGGGAATCCGGTGAATGGCCGCCTGGTAACAGCAGGGCATCGAAATCTGACGGGCTGACGTTATCAATGGATTCATCAATGGTCACGCTGGCTTCGCCCTTGTGGCCCTTCACGGTTTTACCCGCTTCTTTCTCGATGGTAACGACCTCGTGGCCCGCCTTGCGGAATGCCTCTGCTGGCGACGTGAATTCTGAATCTTCAAACTCGTCGGTAATCAAGACTGCGATTTTTTTACCCATGGTTCCTCCGTTGTTATCGCTTCAGACTGTTTTTTTCCCGTTTGTGGTAAATACTTACCGTACAGACTTTTAAGTGTGGTCGAGCAGGCCAGAATCGCAAACGGACTATTCTGTAAAGGGGAAGAGGATGAGCCAGGTATTGATAACAGGCGCAACCGGGCTGGTGGGCGACCATCTGCTGCGGCTATTGATTCAGGAGCGAAGGGTAAACTATATCGCCGCGCCTACGCGTCGCCCGCTGGCCGATATCTCAGGCGTCTTTAATCCTCACGATCCGCAGCTTACCGATGCGCTGGGGCAGGTGCAGGACCCCATAGATATCGCCTTTTGCTGTCTCGGCACCACGCGGCGCGAGGCGGGCAGCAAAGAGGCGTTCGTGCATGCCGACTACACGCTGATTGTCGATACGGCCCTGACGGCCAAAAAGCTGGGGGCGAAGCATTTTGTGGTGGTCAGCTCAATGGGTGCCAACGCCAGCTCGCCTTTTTTCTACAGCAAGGTAAAAGGCAAAATGGAGGAGGCGCTGATCGCTCAGGAGTGGGAGTATCTGACCATTGTCCGGCCTTCGATGCTGCTCGGGCACCGTGACGAGCGACGGTTCAACGAATCCTTTTTTGCCCCGCTGTTTAAAATCCTGCCCGGAAACTGGAAATCCATCGAGGCAAGAGACGTCGCCCGCGCCATGTTAAAAGAAGGCCTGTCGCCCTCTAAAAAAGGTGTGAATATTATCCCCTCAGCAAAACTGCGTGAAATCGCGCAGGGCGAGGCGTAAACTCCCCCGGCTTATTCAATAACACTCTCCGGGGAATGCTATGACTGGTCAGTCTTCATCTCAGGCGGCAACACCTGTTCAATGGTGGAAGCCCGCACTCTTCTTTCTTGTGGTCATCGTTGGCCTTTGGTACGTGAAATGGCAGCCTTACTACGGTAAAGCCTTCACCGCTGCCGACACGCACAGTATTGGTAAATCCATCCTCGCACAGGCCGATGCCAGCCCGCTACGGGCGGCGTGGGACTATGCCATGGTCTATTTCCTTGCCGTCTGGAAAGCGGCGGTATTAGGGGTGCTCCTCGGCTCGCTGGTTCAGGTCCTTATCCCGCGTAACTGGCTGGTGAAAACCTTAGGCCAGCCGCGCTTTCAGGGCACGCTGTTGGGGACGATTTTCTCCCTGCCGGGCATGATGTGCTCCTGCTGCGCTGCGCCGGTTACCGCCGGTCTGCGTCGCCAGCGCGTCTCAATGGGCGGGGCGCTCGCGTTCTGGATGGGAAACCCGCTGCTTAATCCGGCCACGCTGGTGTTCATGGGCTTTGTCCTCGGCTGGCATTTTGCCTTTATCCGCCTGGTCGCCGGGCTGTTGACCGTGCTGGTGGTCGCCACGCTGGTGCAGCACCTGGTGAAGGACAAGACGGTAGAAACAGCGTCCGTTGAACTGGAGATGCGCGAGCCGCAGGGCGGGTTCTTCGCTCGCTGGGGCAAAGCGCTGTGGCAGCTCTTCTGGAGCACTATCCCGGTTTATATCCTGGCGGTACTGGTTCTCGGCGCGGCGCGCGTCTGGCTGTTCCCCCATGCGGATGGGGCTATCGACAACACGCTGATGTGGGTGGTTGCGATGGCGGTGGCAGGGTGCCTGTTTGTGATCCCAACGGCGGCAGAAATTCCGATTGTCCAGACCATGATGCTGGCCGGAATGGGCACCGCGCCCGCGCTGGCGCTGCTTATCACGCTACCTGCGGTAAGCCTGCCCTCGTTCGTTATGCTGCGTAAGTCATTCCCTGCGAAAGCGCTGTGGCTGACGGCGGGGCTGGTGGCCTTGAGTGGGATAATTGTGGGAAGTATTGCGCTGCTGTAAAAAAAAAAGCCCGGTGGCGCTAGCGCTTACCGGGCCTGGGGGCAGGTTTAGGTTACTTGATGTAAGTAAACGCGGTGGTGACGTGTTTCACGCCGCTCACCCGGCTGGCGATATCCGCTGCCGCTTTCCCTTCACGTTCGGTCACAAGACCCAGCAGGAACACTTCGCCGTTCTCGGTGGTCACTTTCACGTTAGAGGATTTGACCTGGTCAGAACCCAACAGCTGGGAACGTACTTTGGTGGTGATCCAGGTATCTGACGATGCGGTACCAAGGCTGATTGGCTGCCCCTGACGCACTTCGTTAAACACTTCGATTGTCCCTTCTACGCCCATCGCAATCTGTTTAGCACGTGACGCGAGTTCAGTGGTTGGCGCCTGTCCTGCCAGCAGAACTTTGCCCTGATAGGCCGTCACGTTGATGCGCGCTTCTTTCTTAATCTGTTCGTCTTTAGACAGCGCACTGTTGACGCGCAGCTCCAGCGTGCCGTCATCAACCTGTGTGCCGACGGTGCGCGGATCGGTCGCCGCTTTGGTACCCACGGCGGCGGTACCGACGACGGCCGCCGCGATACAACCCTGGAGTAGCAGTGCAGACATAAGGACTGCAAGGGTCGATAAAGCCTTCATGAAAACTCCTTAATCATCCTGGTGAGGGAAAAGCGTGTTATCGATCAGATCGCATAAGCAGTTCACCGTCAGCATGTGCATTTCCTGAATGCGGGCGCTGCGGTGAGAAGGAATGCGGATTTCCACATCCTGCGGCCCAAGGAGACCGGCCAGTTCGCCGCCGTCATAGCCGGTTAATGCCACGATGGTCATATCACGGGTGACGGCCGCTTCAACGGCTTTGACGATGTCACGGCTGTTGCCGCGGGTTGAAATCGCCAGCAGCACATCTCCGGCATGGCCTAAGGCGCGCACCTGCTTTGCGTAAATTTCGTCATGCAGACGGTCGTTTGCAATCGCAGTTAAGACCACATTATCGGTATTTAGTGCAATGGCGGGTAAACTTGGGCGTTCGGTTTCAAAACGATTGATCATGCTGGCAGCAAAATGCTGTGCGTTGGCGGCCGAGGTACCATTACCACAACAGAGGATTTTGTTGCCGTTGAGCAAGGACTGCACCAGCGTCATCGCGGCGCGGGAAATCGCGTCCGGGAGAGCTTCCGCCGCGGCAATCTGCGTTTGAATGCTTTCTGTGAAGCACACTTTAATTCTATCGAGCACGTTATCCCTTTAAATCGTAATTATGCGTCTTCGCCAAAAGCGTTTTTAAGCCAGTCGATCTCATTTCCGGTGAAGGCTACCACATCAAACCGGCAATCCACAGTATCAAAACTCCCATTATGGCGGGCGAGCCACAAGTGGGCAGTCTGTAATAATTTATGTTGTTTGGCGAGCGTCACGCTGGCGGCAGCACCGCCAAAACGGGACGACTGTCGATAGCGCACTTCAACAAACACGGTGACCGGGCCGTCTTTCATAATCAGGTCGATTTCGCCGCCGCGTCCGCGAACGTTGGCGGCAATGAAGCGCAGTCCTTTGCCTTCAAGCCAGCGACGCGCTTTTACCTCCCACGCGTCGCCGGTCTCTTTACGGCTTAACTGGCCGGGACGATTTGCCCCTGCTGGTATTTGAGCCATGATAACTTCCTGTTAATCACGCAGTCCTGCGTTGCCGTCAGATCGCCGGTGTTACCGTTCAGCTCAAAGCCCGGTACCTGACGCATCTGGGTAAAGTTGTTGGCCAGCGCCCACGCATCAACGCCCATGGCATACAGGCGTGCCAGGGAGTAGTCGTTACGTACTGCGCCGAGCGCCTGCTGCATCAGCGCAGGGTTGCTGCCTGCCAGCATCGGGATTTCGCTGTACTGCAGGCCGTCCATCTCCAGACGGAAATCCGGGCCTGCGGTGCCCTGCGCGCTGCGGGAACTGGCGTAGAGCGTCGCCCCGCTCTGGCTGCCGTTACGCATGGCGATCATCGGCTTGATGAAGGCAATCTCTTCCGGCGTGGCAACGATGTAAGCCGCATCGACCTTACCGCCACCGCTGATTTGTGCGTCCGTTGGCGGTGCCGGGATGGTCAGGCCGCCGATGGTTACACTCTGCTGCTGTGGCAGGCTGGCGGCGACCGGGCTGCCGTTCAGCGCGATGCCTGCGCCGCCGTTTACCCCAGCGCGCAATTCACCGGCTGAGCCAAATTTCTGCTGCAGCACGACGCCGCCGCCCAGTTTTTGCCACTCGTCGGCAAAGGCGGTAGCGACACGGTCGCCCAGCGCGCTACGCGGGATTAACAGCAGCGGGGCCTGTTTGCCCTGCTCGTGAATATGCCGCGCCGCATCGCGTGCTTCGTCTTCCGGTGAGAGGGCGAAATAGCAAATATTGGCACGGTTTTGCACCTGCTCCGGCTGGTTAAGCGCCAGCACGTTCAGCGGAGTGTTGCTCTTCATCAGCTCTTCTACGTTGTTTTTCAACAGCGGGCCGACAACGATGCTCGCGCCGTCCTGCTGCACCTGCGCCAGTACCTGGTCGAGCGGCTGGACGCTGGTATCGTAGATTTTCAGCTCCGCGCCCGGGTTAGCGCCGGGCGTTGCTACGGTCTGCTGCTGCGCGGCAGGCTGTTGCTCTGGCTGAGTGGCCTGCGGTTGCGCCGTGGTTGTCGCCTCGGTCGCCGGCGCGGCTGGCGTTTCAACAGGGGCCTGGGCCGCCGGGGCCGGTGCCGCTGTCTCAGCTGGTGGCGTCGTCGGTGCCGTAACCGGGTTTTGCAGGGTCCCCTGAGCCGGAGCTTGCGCTGTGGTCAGGTCGCTGGTCTCTGCGGCGGACGGGCTGATCACGTCACTGACGTTCGCCGCCTGGGCTGCCTGATCCGGAACCGCGCTGCCTGACACTGTCGTTGTGCCGTTCTTCGCGGCTTCAAAGCCTTGCTGGATCGCGCGACCAAACACCGCCGCCTGACCGTTCAACGGCAGGAGCAGGGCAATCTTGCTGGTGGAGGCTGGCTTAAAGTTCTGCACGTTGACCAGTTGCCCGGGCAGCATTTTGGCCCCCGGGTTTTGCGGATAACGTGTTTGCCAGTCGGTAATGCCCGCTTTCAGCATGTTCGGATCGCTGCGGTTGGTGAACCACATCTGCTGCAGATCCAGCCAGCCCTGCAGCACGTTTTCGTCCGCATTGATGACCATCGCCCGGGCCTGATCCTGGGTCATGGAGGCGAGCGCCTGCCAGGTGGCATCGATATTTTTCTGTTTATCGGCCCCGCTCAGCAACGGCTCCTGGGCAATCAGCGCGCGCAGCAGCGTCAGGGACGGACGGCCTTGCTCCGCGGTGATACCGGCCTGCCAGAAGCGGGCCTGCTGGTTTTTATCCAGCGCGCCCACGTCAATGTTACCGAGGATTTTCTTCGCTGATTCGTAATCTTTCAGCGCCACTTTCAGCTCGGCAGAGAGTAAACCCTGCTCACGACGCTGGGTGTCGGTCAGATCTTGCGGCAGCTGGTTGAACAGTTCGGCGGCCTGCTGGGTTTTACCCTCTTTCAGCAGTGCACGAATGGCGAGTAATTGCCAGTTGGTCTTGGTATCATTCGAGCTCTGCGACATTTGTTGCAGATAAAAGCCAGAATCAGCCTGAGCCGAACCCTGCATGTGGGCCGTGCTCTGGTCGGGTGCCTGCGTGCCACAGCCTGCGAAGATCAGGGCGGCCAGCAGGAGAGGCACGCTGCGTGCGGCTTTTGTTCTTATAAACGTTAACGGTACCATACTGTATCCAGTGATTTTTTTTACGCAATGCTCAATATTAAATCGGCAATCCGGACTAAACAATGAAACAACACGAAACGGCAGATAATTCTCAAGGCCAGCTTTATATTGTACCTACTCCTATCGGGAATTTGTCTGATATTACCCAACGTGCACTTACCGTATTGCAAGCCGTTGATTTAATTGCTGCTGAAGACACCCGACATACCGGTTTACTGCTGCAACACTTCGCCATTAGCGCCCGGTTGTTTGCCCTGCACGATCACAATGAGCAACAAAAAGCAGAAACGCTGGTGGCAAAGCTGAAAGAGGGGCAGAACATTGCACTCGTCTCCGACGCCGGCACGCCGCTGATCAACGATCCGGGCTACCATCTGGTGCGTACCTGCCGTGAAGCGGGCATCCGCGTGGTCCCTCTGCCAGGCCCATGCGCGGCCATTGCGGCGTTAAGCGCGGCCGGTTTACCGTCCGACCGTTTCTGCTACGAAGGCTTTCTGCCCGCGAAATCCAAAGGCCGTCGCGATGTGTTAAAAGATCTGGAAGCCGAGCCGCGTACGCTGATTTTCTACGAATCCACCCATCGTCTGCTGGAAAGCCTGGACGATATGGTCACCGTCTGGGGCGAATCCCGCTATGTGGTGCTGGCGCGTGAACTGACCAAAACCTGGGAGACCATCTACGGCGCGCCGGTGGGCGAACTGCTGGCATGGGTCAAAGAGGACGAAAACCGCCGCAAGGGCGAAATGGTTCTGATAGTCGAAGGCCATAAAGCGCAGGAAGATGCACTGCCCGCCGATGCGCTGCGCACCCTGGCGCTGCTGCAGGCTGAACTGCCGCTCAAGAAAGCCGCCGCGCTGGCTGCAGAGATTCACGGCGTGAAGAAAAATGCGTTGTATAAGTATGCGCTGGAGCAGCAGGGGGAGTAACACATGAGCCGCTATCAGCCTCCTTTTACGATTACGCCCTCTATCCTCAATCAGGTTATTGAGATCGGCGAACTACTGGGACACTGGGCGGCGCATTCTGGCAGAACATCCCCTCTGCTACGCAAAGAGAATCGCATTCGGACCATTCAGGCATCCCTGGCGATTGAGCATAACTCGCTGACGACCGGGCAGGTAACGGCGATTATGGACGGGAAACGTGTACTTGCACCTGAGAAGGATATTCAGGAGGTGCGCAACGCTATCCTTGCCTACGAGAAACTGCCCGACTGGAAGCCCTGGCGTCTCAACGATTTGCTCAGCGCGCATCGGGTGTTGATGTCTGGTCTGGTCGATAATCCTGGTAAACTGAGGCAGGGTGATGTGGGGGTCTACCGTGGAACGCAACTGGTTCATATGGCCCCGCCCGCTTCGCAAATGCAACGTCTTATCAACGATCTCCTCTGCTGGCTGGAGCAAACCGACATCCATCCCCTGATAGCCAGCTCTGTGTTTCACTACGAGTTTGAATTTATTCATTCCTTTTCCGATGGCAATGGCCGTATGGGACGGTTGTGGCAAACGCTTATCCTGAGCCACTGGCGGGCTGAACTTGCCTGGTTGCCTGTCGAGACGTTGATCCATTTCCAGCAATCACGTTATTACGAAATCCTGGGCCAGTGCGATCGTGCGAGCGATTGCACCGCTTTTATCGAGTTTATGCTGCGGAATATGGCGGATACGCTGCGTGAAGGTATTGCCGTTCCGACAGAGATGTCGGAACAAATGTCGGAACAAATGTCGGAAAAAGAGATCGCGATTCTGCACCTTCTTACCGCCCATCCTCAGATGACCGCCGCGATGCTGGCATCCGCGTTAGGCGTGAGTTCCCGCACCGTTGAGCGTTATCTCCGTACGTTACAACACAAAAATAAAGTGAAGCGTGAAGGTGCCAGGAAAGGAGGCAGCTGGCAGGTCATAGTCTGACCTGACCAGCCGACGCGGGTCGATATCAGTAATGCTTCAGCATGCGGTCGATGGACTGCTCCAGCCAGTCGCGCTGGGTGCCGAAGTTAATCCGCAGGTAGTTTTCGCCGTTTTGTACGTAGTGGCTGCCATCCTCGATAACCACGCCCGCCTGCCGGGCGAAATGCCGGGTCAGCTCGGTGGCACTCCGATCGTCGGCGCTGACGTCTATCCAGGCGAGATACGACGACTCCGGGTTCATCATTTTCCATGCCGGGAAGTGGGTCTGGAGGGCATCTGCCAGATAACGTGCATTGCCGCGCAGATAATTGTTCAGCGCGTCAAGCCACGGCAGGCCGTGCTGATAGGCCAGAATAATTCCCCATACGCCGAAGATGTTGGGTGAGGTGATGGAGTTCTTCTCCAGTTGCTGGCGGAAGCGCTGGCGCAGAGAATCATCCGGGATGATGGAATAAGAGGTTTTCAGCCCGCCCAGATTGAACGCCTTATTTGGCGAGGTCAGAACGATCAGATTGTCCTGCGCAGCGCAGCCGGCTGTCAGACAGCTAACAAACCTGCCGTCGAGAATGTGTTCCGCGTGCACCTCATCGACCACCAGGAGAGTGCCGTAGCGTTGACACAGGTCGGAGACCTGGCGAATCTCGTCTGCCCGCCAGATCCTTCCGGAGGGGTTATGCGGCGAGCAGAAGAACCACAGCCGGGGTCGGTGCGTTTTAAGCTGCTCCTCCACCCGGTTAAAATCCAGGTAATAGCGGTTGTCGTCCACACGCAGCGGGTTAGCAAGTACTTGCACGCCCTGACGCTGCGTTGCCATCGCAAACGGGTCGTATACCGGTGTGTTCATCATCACGCAGTCACCGGGCTCGCAGAATGCCTGGACCGTGTAATGCAGCGTAGAGACGGTGCCGTAGGTTAAGGTTACCCACGCCTTCTCAACTTCTACCTGATGGCGCTGGCGCTGGAAGGCGATAACGGCATCGTAGAATTCGTCGAAGCACCAGGTATAGCCAAAGGTGCCGTGCTCCACGATGCGCTGAAAGCCTTCAATCACGGCGGGCGGTGAGGTGAAATCCATATCCGCAATCCACAGCGGGATAAACCCCTCAGGCACATCACCGAAGCGTGAACAGACAAAGGCGTGATCCCATTTGCGGCATCTATCGCTTTTGCGCTCTATGATTTTGTCAAAATCAAACACAACTACCCCCTGTTAAATTAAGGCTTCAATGCCGGTTTTCACGCTCTGGACCTGCGGGCCGATAATCACCTGCACGCTGTGTGCGTCGAGCACCACGATGGATAACGCCCCGGCCGTTTTAAGCGCCTGTTGATCCACAAGCCCCATATCCTTCACCACCAGACGCAGGCGGGTAATGCAGTTGTCGAGGGACTCAATGTTCTCTTTACCGCCGAGCGCACGCAGGATAAGCCCATGATCATATTTCGATTTTCCGCGCGCCCGGGTGTTGGCCTCAACGGCCTGCAGCGCCCCCTGGGTATCCACTTCGCGCCCTGGCGTTTTAATGTCGTGCTTGAGGATGTACCAGCGGAAGACGAAGAAGTAGATGGCGAACCAGGCGATGCCTACCGGGAACAGCAGATACCATTTGGTCGACATGCCCTGCATTACACCGAAGATCAGCAGGTCCAGAATGCCGCCGTCGGTGTTGCCGATGGTGACGCCCAGCAGGGCCATAACCATCAGCGCCAGACCAGACATCACGATATGGAAGGCGTAAAGCGCCGGCGCGATAAACAGGAACAGGAACTCAATCGGTTCTGAAATACCGGTAACAACGGAAACCAGCACGCCGGAGAGCAGCAGCCCTTTGATTACCGGGCGATTCTCCGGGCGCGCGGTGCGGTAGATGGCATACGCCACCGCCGGGAGCCCAAAGATAAAGGTCGGCATAAAGCCCTGCGACAGGAATGCGGTGACGTGCGGGCTAAACGGCAGTCCGGCCTTGAGTTCGGCGTAGAAGATATTCAGCGCACCGGCCACTTCATGACCATTGACCATCTCAATGCCGCCCGCCGGGGTGAAACGCACCATCGCCAGCAGGATATGGTGCAGGCCAAAAGGCTTGAGCAGCAGCACGCCCACGCCGTACAGGAACGGGCCGAAAACGCTGGTGCTTTGAATGATATGGCCAATTCCGGCAATGCCCAGCGCCACGTATTCCCACAGCAGGGGAATGAACAGGCCGACCAGCGAGAGGGTCAGCGCGGTAATAATGGGCACAAAGCGGATGCCGCTAAAGAAAGCGAAGGCGTCGTGTAATACCGTGTCCTGAAAACGCTCATGCAGAAAATAGGTAATCACCCCAACCACGATCCCGCCCAGTACGCCCATCTCCAGGGTTTGGATCCCCAGCACAATGGATTGCCCCACCTGCCTCATGGTGGCCGCATCGGCAAGCTGGTGGGTTGCGGTCAGGTAATAGTTAATGCTCATGTTCATCAGCATGTAGCCCACGAACCCGGCAAACGCGCCCACGGCCTTGTTGCGTTTGGCAAGCCCCATCGGGATCGCCATCGCGAACATCAGGGGAAGATAGGTAAAGGCGAAACCGCCGACCATGGCAATAAAACCAAAGGTGAGCTGTGTGAGCTCGCCACCCAGAAAAGGGAAACTTTTAATGGTTGAAGGGCTGGTGACGGAACTGCCGATCCCCAGCAGCAGGCCCATAAAGGCCAGCAGCGAGACCGGGAACATAAAGGTCTTTCCCAGACTTTGAAAAAACGCCCACGCTTTCGATTTAAACGACTTTTCCTGTGTCATGTAGGGACTCCTCGGAATTTTTTTATGGTAAAGGAAGGCGCTGTCCGGCTTAAGGACGCGCCTTCATATTTGCGAGGCTTATAGTTATTTTCAGAGAGCGATGTTATTTACGACGGGATTCAGGCATCAGCCGTAAGCAGCAGTCGGTTGGCCGAGCCGCACACGTTGATTTTGCTTCTGACCACCTCTTTCATGGCGTCCATGCCGACGCGCATGTAATAGCGCGGATCGTTGCCCTGCGGGTTGTCGGCAAACCAGGCTTTAACCGCATCAGAAAAGGCAATTTTTAGCTCGGTAGCCACGTTGACTTTGCAAATGCCCAGCTCGATGGTGCGGCGTACATATTCATCCGGCACATCACTCGCGCCATGGAGCACCAGCGGAACGCTCACCACGTCGCGGATCTCCGCCAGGCGCTGGAAATCAATTTTTGGCCGTTTGGTGTACAGACCGTGGGCCGTTCCGATGGCGACGGCAAGGCTGTCCACGCCCGTCAGTTCAACGAAGCGTTTCGCTTCCTGCGGGTCGGTCAGAAATGCGCTCTCAGTGTCCACGCTCATGTCATCTTCCACGCCGCCCAGTCGCCCCAGTTCGGCCTCGACGCTGCAGTCGTTGAGGTGGCAGAAATCGACAACCGATTTCACCAGCTTCACGTTCTGTTCAAACGGGTAGTGGCTGCCGTCGATCATGGCGCTGCGCACGCCGGCGTTCACCTTGCGACGAATATCGTCCAGCGATTCATGGTGATCGAGATGCAGCGCCAGCGGCATGTCATAGCTGAGGGAGTAAGCGCTACAGAGGGCGTAGATCTCTTCGAGCGCAATGTGCTTGAAGGTGCCCGGCGTGCCCGCGAGGATCACCGGTGATCGCATTTCGCTGCACACTTCAAGGATCGCCTGGATCGTTTCGGCGTTATGAATGTTGAATGCCGGTACGGCGTAGCCCTTGGCCTGCGCGTCCTGCAGAAGGTATTTGGTTGAGATGATACTCATAATGCGATCCTCTTAAGCCTGCCACGGATGAATAACCACGCCCTGCACCACACGGTTGACCGTGCCGCTGGCAGACGGGGTATCTGGCGTGTTGCCCACGCGAATGGACTGGGTGAGCGCAAAGACCTGGGCGTACATCAGGAAGCAGAACGCCTGTTCCATGTCGTTAAACGCGCGGGAAGGCGGCAGCAAAATATGCGGACCAGCCTCTATAACGGGATCTGTTTCGGCTGCGATCGCCACCACGCGCATCGCCTGACGATCGCGGCGCAGCTCGGCCAGCAGATCCAGATCGTAACGGCGGGTATACGGATGGCTGGAGATGAAGACCACCACCAGCGTTTCGTTATTTACCAGGGATTTTGGCCCGTGGCGGAAGCCGGTTGGGGAATCATAAAAGGCCGCCAGCTCGCCTGCGGTCAGCTCCAGCACTTTCAGCGCCGACTCGCGTGCCACGCCCTGCAGGCCGCCGCTCCCCAGATAGACGATCCGCTTCCATGGCTCGTTGCCAAAAACGCCGTGGCTAAAATCGCCCAGCGAGGAGAGGATCGCCTGACAGCGATCGGCGACGGCGCAAAACGCCTGGCTGTTAAAGACTTCTGGCACGAACACCGCCAGGCAGCTCGCCATCATGGTGGTGATGCTGCTGGTCATCGCGAACCCGCGATCGTGCGTTTCGGCAGGCATCAGCAGGGCAAAGGCGTTATCACCGTCGACCGCGTTCTGGTAGAGGCTTCCCGCCTCGTTGCAGGTAATGGTCAGGTGATAGCACTCCGGCACGAACTGGTTAGCCAGCTGTACGGCTGCGACGCTTTCCGGGCTATTGCCCGAGCGGGCAAAGGAGACCAGCAGCAGCGGATGCGCGGCGCTGAAGTAGTCCATTGGGTTAGTGACCAGGTCGGTTGTGGGTACGGCGGTAATGTTTTTCCCGGTGTGGCTGGCGATCCACGGCGCAACGATATCGCCGATAAAGGCGGAGGTGCCTGCGCCTGTCAGTACGATCCGAAGATCGCGCTTGCGCAGCAGCGGTTGAAGAAAACCGTCAATCGAGGCGCGCAGGCTATCGATGTTGTTCAGCGATCGGATCCAGCTTGATGGCTGCTGGCGGATCTCTTCTTCAGTCCATGTGCCGGTCGTGGCGGTGGGGATAGTTTCTGGCATAACTCAGTCCTTAGTCGTGTGAATTCCACATCAGACGCTGGCAAACGTGTCGCTATCTTTCGTTTCGTTTCACTTGTTCACTTCAGCAGTTGAATAAAATTTATAGAAAAGAAATCGAAAGTTCAATGTGAAAAAAGAAATAAAACGAAAAGTGTGATCGAAAAGGAAAAGCAAAAAATGAAGGAAAGGAAAAGAAAGGCCTTACGAGGTGGGGTCGTAAAGCCAAAAAGCGCAAAGTGAAAGGTCAGAGGGAGAGAGCCTGACCCTGGATCCAGATCGTCTGGAGGTGTAAACCGCCGTCCAGCGCGATAATATTGGCGCGCTTGCCCGGGGCGAGCGATCCGAGCTGCCCGTCAATGCCCAGCAAGCGGGCAGGGTGCAGGGAGGCCATATGAATCGCCTCTTCTGCCGTTACGCCCGTATGTTCAACCATGTTGCGTACGGCAGCATCCAGCGATAGCGTACTGCCCGCCAGCCCACCTGCCGCCGTACGCACCACGCCGCCGTGCAGAGTAACGTCTTCACCGCAAAGCGTATAACGGCCATCGGGCATACCGGCCGCCTGCATGGCGTCGGTAATCAACACCATGCGGTCTTTTGCGCAGCAGCAGCACAGGCGCATGGCGCCGGGGTGAACGTGGTGCCCGTCGGCAATCAGCTCCAGCCACGCCCGCTCGTCCGTTAGCCCGGCACCCACCATACCGGGTTCCCTGTGGTGTAATCCCGTCATGCCGTTATAGCAGTGGACCAGCCCGTCTGCCCCTGCGTCAAAGGCGGCAAGCGTCTGCCCGTAGGTGGCGGCGCTGTGGCCCAGCATCACGCGGATGCCTCGCTGCTTCAGATGGCGAATCGCCTGCAGCGCACCCGGTTTTTCTGGTGCCAGTGCCACCACTTTGAGGGTGTATTGCGAGACCGCCATCAACGCGTCCAGCTCGGCGATATCCAGTTCGCGAAACAGTCCGGGCGGGTGCGCCCCTTTATTCTGCGGCGTAAAGTACGGCCCCTCCAGATAACTGCCCAGCACCAGCGCGCCGGGACCACCGGCCAGACAGCGCCGGGCAATCCGCGTGAGCGCACCGTGAATGGCCTCCAGCGGCGCGGTGACGGTGGTGGGCAGAAACGCCCCCACGCCTTCACGCGCTTTATGCCGGGCTAACGTATCCAGCGTGCCGGGCGCCTCATCCATCACATCCACCCCCGCGCCGCCGTGAATGTGGGTATCGATATAGGCCGGACAAAGCTGTTCGGCATCGCGCGCGGTCACGCCCGTCGGTATGGGTTCGATGGCAACGATCACGTCTTTTTCAATGCGCAGCTGGTGGTCGTCCAGCCAGCCCCCTTCGGTGAGTAGCCGCCGCGCGCGCAGTACCTGGCTCATATCCCTTCCTCGGCAGGCGCTTCCTCGCGACAGCGGCCAAGTTCATCCACCAGGCTCGTCAGGCCGCGGTGCCCGCACTCCAGCGCCTGAAGGCGGAACGCTTCGCTGCTCAGTCCCTCGCGCTCCAGCACCATCTCCAGCAGAAGCTGCAGATTCGTGCCGGTGATAACTTCGCTGCCGGGCCGCTGCATCGCCAGCGTTGAAGCCACGCGAAATGGCGTACCGCCCAGCAGGTCGGTAAGGAACACAATGTCGAATTGCCCGTCCAGCTCACTCACCGCCTGCTCGAGCTGAGCGGTCAGCCGCGCTGTCGTGGAAGACGCGGGAAAATCAATGGCGATAAACTGCGGCTGTTCGCCGAGGATCTGCTTCATCGCCTGCTCAAGCCCGCTGGCAAAACCGCCATGACCCGTCAAAATAATGCCTAACATCGCAACCTCTTCGCGTTTACAGGAAGTGACAGAATTTACCGACAACGCCCAGGACCACGGTGATACCAATCAGGCGCAGCGGGCTCCAGCCACGGCGTACCAGCCAGAACATGGTCAGGGTATAGACCAGCGGCAGAAATGCGGGCATCAGCTTGTCGATAACGTCGGTTTGCAGTTTGACCACCGCATCCCCGGCCTTAATTTCAAGGGTGGTATTGAGGCGTACGTAGGTTGCTACCAGCGCGCCAATCACCGTCATCCCGACGATAGAGGCCGCATGGCCCACCTTTTTGGTGTTGGCTTTTATCAGCGGAATGGCGGCAACGCCCATTCGGTATGCGTAGTGCGCCAGGCCAAAGCGCAGGCCGAGATGCACCACGTTGAACAGCACGATAAAGACCACCGCGCCAAGAATGGAGCCTTGCAGCGCCAGGCTGGCACCAATACCGCCGCAGATGGGCAGCAGGGTGAGCCAGAACATGGCATCGCCGATGCCGCCGAGCGGGGCGCCCACGGCAATCTTGGTGCTTTGAATGCTGTTCACATCCTGCTTGGAACGCTCCATCGCCAGGATAATGCCGATCACAAAGGTCACCAGGAACGGGTGGGTATTGAAGAAGCCCATATGGCCTTTCATGGCGCGCGCCAGGTCCCGTTTGTTGGTGTGAATTTTTTTCAGCGCGGGCAGCAGGCCATACAGCCAGCCGGAAGCCTGCATACGTTCATAGTTGAACGACGCCTGTAACAGCATCGAACGCCAGGCCACGCGGTTAATATCTTTTTTTGTCAGCTCAGCCCCGATCTGCTGGTCTTCGTAGACGTTTTCGTTTACGCCGGTGAGCAGCGACGTTTCGCTTTCGATGACGTCCGGCAGGGTAGTGTGATTAGATGCCATCTTCGAATTCCTCTTTCTGGGCTGCGGGTGCCGTCGGTTCAGGGGATTTACGCAGCAGGTCGATCAGGGCCATCGCCAGCGCCGCTGCCGCAATGGCCAGCACCGGGAGCTTCAGCCAGGCAGCCGCCACGAAACCGATAATGAAGTAAGGGATGTAGACGTTTTTCATCATGATCTTCAGCAGCACGGCAAAGCCGATAGCCGGCATGATGCCGCCCGCGACGCCGAGGCCGTCGATCAAACGCTCCGGCAGGACATCAATGGCGGTTTTTGCGTGTTCCGCACCAAAGTAGATGGGCAGAAACGCGCACAGAAAGTAGAAGACCCCGAGCGCCAGCAGCGCCAGATAATTGACCCGTTCAATGCCGTCGGTGTCCGCATTGGCCGCCATGCGATCGCAGCGCGACATCACGCCGGACATGACCGAGAACAGGAAGGTTATGCCCATCTGTACCGCCACGGCGAAGGGCACGGCGACCCCAACGGCCACGTCCGGCTTCACGCCCGTGGTAATCGCGAACGTGGTACCGACAATGGTGCCGATAATCACGTTCGGCGGCTGCGCGCCTGCCAGCGGTGCCAGCCCCATCCAGACCAGCTCTAACGTACCGCCGGTCAAAATACCGGTGTGGAGATCGCCCAGAATCAGGCCGACCAGCGGCCCAAGCACCACCGGGCGGTGCATGTGTGTTAACCCGTTAAACATATCCAGGCCTGCGATAAAGGCGAGAATGCCTAACGCAAATGCCTGCAACAGACTGATTTCCATTGTGAATCCCTCAGAGCAGTTTAAAGAGATCCAAAGCAGTTTCTGTTGGAACGCCCTGAACGAAGCATTCCACCCCGGCGGTTTTCAGGCCGTTGAACGCGGCGATATCGTTCGCGTCTACAGACACCGTTTTGGCAACTTGCTGTTTGCCATTGGCATAGTGCATATTTCCGACGTTGATACGGGTGATGGGCACGCCGCCTTCTACCAGCGTCAGAAAATCAGCGGGGGTTTTGCAAACCAGCAGAATTTTCTGGCGGTCGGCGGCGCGGTGAATGTTGTCGATCGTTTTTTGCAGCGACCAGAAGCGCACGGCAATGCCTTCTGCGAGCACCATTTCCATCAGGTTTTGCTGAACCGGATCCTCTGCAACCTCGTCATTAGCCACCAGCACCAGGTTTGCCCCCGCAAACCCAACCCACTGCACGCCTACCTGACCGTGGATCAGGCGTTCATCGATGCGGCATAAAACAATGTTTGGCATAGCGTGTTCCTCTTTTTTAATTATGCGTGTTGAGTCGTTACGCCTTCGCAGGCGGCATGGTACTGCTGGAGTATGTCCTGAATGTGGTCAATGATGAGGTCCCGTGGCGTCGACTTGAGAGCACCCTCGCGAACTTTGCTGTACTGCAACGGCAGATATTGGCTGATAAGCGGCAGGGGGATAGGTTCGTCTGCCAGATTACGCACCAGCCGCGCGAAGGCATCGTCAATCAGGCCGTCTGGCCAGTAGTAGCGCACGCGGTCGGAATAGCTGTAGCCACGTGCCAGACGCCGTGCGTTGCCATCGCCGTGGTAGTGGCTTTGCCAGTATTCCGGGCGGTCGAGCATGACGTTTTCCAGCACCTGACGCAGGCCAGAGCTGGCTTTGGCGGGTAATAACTCTTCTTCTATCGCGGCCAGAGAGAACAAGGCTTCACGCAGGGCAAAGGTGAGCGCCGGGCCGACTTTGAGGATCGCGAAGTGATCGTTCACTAATTGTCGCAGGGACTGCGGCGTCTGGTAATCGGTGGAGTGTGCCTCAAACACCAGGGTGTCGTAAGCCTCTACCATTTTACTGAGCGCGACGGCTTTTTGCGGCTGATAATCACACACCTGGGTGTGGTCGAATTCGACGCCGGGCTGCACCACCAGGCCAATGATGCGTGGCCAGATAGCATTTAATCCTTCCTTTTCGAACGCGTGACGGTGCGCCTCAAGCGTGGCGCGTGCTGCCTCGGGCGTGGTGACGTCCAGCTCGCTTAACGTTTCATGCGCACCCCCGGGCACCGGCACTTCCGTGCCGATGACATAGACCAGGTCAGCGGTGCCAAACCGCGCGCGGCAGGTCTCTTCGGCAATTTTTGCCAGACGCGCCGCGCGTTCGGCAACAATGGCATCGGTTAGCGGGACCGGATCGTCTTCGCAGGACATGCTGCAATCGAGGTGGATCTTTTTAAAACCGGCTGCGACATAGCACCTGATCAGATCGTCGGCATTGGCCATTGCCTGATCCGCAGGCAGGCTTTGCCAGCGGTTTGGCCCCAGATGGTCGCCGCCGAGGATCAGCTGTGACGACGGGAAGCCAAGAGACTCCGCCAATTGGCAGACAAACCCGTGAAAATCGGCGGGCGTCATGCCGGTATAACCGCCAAACTGATCCACCTGGTTCGAGGTGGCTTCGATCAGCAGCGGTGTCTGGTGCAATTGGGCGTATCGAATTGCGGCTTCAAGGACCAGCGGATGTGCGGAACAGACGGCATAAATCCCGTTTGCATTCCCCCGTTTATGTTGCTTCACCATTTCTGTCAGATGTTTCACTTTCCTCTCCATTTCGGATGGTGATGGTGTCAATCTTTCGTTTTGTTTCATTTGATACTGTATCATGGTAGTATAAAAATAAAACGAAAGATAATAGTTTTCCGATCTGTTTCACAAAAGAAACATAATGAAAGGTTTCAGCGCGAAAAGTGCTGACGCCACGGGGCCGTGGCGGGGTTGCATTTTCGTAAAAGAAAGGCGTTAATAGATAAAACGAAATGAAACGAAAGTTTATTGATTAAGGAGCTCGCATGAGCAGCACCGATTCCTCCGCAGAGAAGCGCATCACCGGGACCAGTGAAAGGCGAGAACACATTATTCAGCGGTTGCGGGCGCAGGGAAGCGTGCAGGTGAACGATCTCTCCTCTTTATACGGCGTGTCGACGGTGACCATCCGCAACGACCTGGCGTTTCTTGAGAAGCAGGGGATTGCGGTTCGCGCCTATGGCGGCGCACTGATTTGCGAAGGCACTGCCGCTGGGGTCGAGCCTTCCGTTGAGGACAAAAGCTCGCTGAACACGGCGGTGAAACGCAGCATCGCCCAGGCCGCGGCCGGACTGGTGAAGCCGGGGCATCGCATTATTCTGGACTCCGGTACCACCACCTTTGAAATAGCCCGCATGCTGCGCCAGCATACGGATGTGATTGCCATGACGAACGGTATGAACGTTGCGAATGCCCTGCTGGAAGCGGATGGGGTAGAACTGCTGATGACCGGTGGACACCTGCGACGCCAGTCGCAATCTTTCTATGGCGACCAGGCGGAACAGTCGTTGCAAAACTACCATTTCGACCTGCTGTTCCTGGGGGTTGATGCCATCGATCTCGATCGCGGCGTGAGCACGCACAACGAGGATGAGGCCCGCCTGAACCGCAAAATGTGCGAAGTGGCCGAGCGTATTATTGTCGTGACTGACTCAAGCAAGTTTAACCGCTCAAGCCTGCATAAAATCATCGATACGCAGCGAATTGATATGATTATCGTTGACGAAGGGATACCGGTTGAAAGCCTGGAGGGGCTGCGTAAGAGCGGGATTGAAGTGGTGCTGGTTTAAAGGGCTTTTCCCCCTCACCCTAACCCTCTCCCACAGGGAGAGGGAACCGTTCGGTGCGATTTTCACCCTCTCTCCTTTGGGGAGAGGGCAGGGTGAGGGGAATAATCACGTCACCGGCGCCGGGTTAAACACCGCCAGCTGATTGTGCAGTCCCCATTGGTCGGAGAAGGTTTTCTTACGTCCACTCGCCACATCCAGAATAAAGTGGAACAGCTTCCAGCCCACCTCCTCAATGCTCTCTTCCCCGGTCGCGATAGTGCCCGCGTTGATATCCATTAAGTCATACCAGCGGTTTGCCAGCTCGGTGCGGGTCGCCATTTTGATCACCGGTACTGCCATCAGGCCGTACGGCGTGCCGCGCCCGGTGGTGAAGACCTGTACCGTAATGCCTGACGCCACCTGCTGCGTGCCGCAGACAAAATCGCTGGCGGGGGTTGCCGCATAGATCAGGCCGCGTTTGGTCGGGCGCTGGCCCGGCGAAAGCACTTCGACAATCGCGCTCTGGCCCGATTTCGCAATCGAACCGAGGGCTTTTTCCACCACGTTTGCCAGGCCGCCTTTTTTATTGCCCGGCGAGGGGTTGGCGCTGCGATCGGTTTTGCCCATATCAAGATAGTTATCGTACCAGGCCATCTCTTCCAGCAGACGTTTGCCGACCTCTTCATTGACGGCGCGCGGCGTGAGCAAATGAATGGCATCGCGTACTTCGGTAACTTCGGAGAACATCACCGTCGCCCCGCAGCGCACTAACAAATCGGACGCATAGCCGACCGCCGGGTTAGCGGTCACGCCGGAGAACGCGTCGCTGCCGCCGCACTGGGTGCCCACTACCAGCTCGGAAGCCGGACAGGTTTCGCGCTGGCGCATGTTCAGTTTGTCGAGATGACGCTCTGCCACCTGAAGAATGTCGTCAACCATTGAGCGAAAGCCGACGTGGTGCTCGTCCTGCAGGCGCACGATGCTGGCGTCGTCGACCGCAATGGCTTTGACATCTTCGGTGCCCTGGAGCAGGCGCTCAGGCTGGAGTTTTTCACAGCCCAGACCAATCACCATAACCTCGCCGCCAAAGTTGGGGTTCAGGGCGATATTGTGAATAGTACGAATCGGGACCACGGCAGCGGGGGCGTTGATGGCTACGCCGCAGCCGTAGAGATGGTTCAGACCCACCACGCCGTCGACGTTGGGGTATTTCGGCAGCAGGTCGCGCTCAATGATCTTCACCACGTAATCCACCACGCCCGCCACGCAGTGCACGCTGGTGGTAATACCGAGCAGGTTTTTGGTGCCGACGCTGCCGTCCGCATTGCGGTAGCCTTCAAAGGTATAGCCTTCCAGCGGCGGCAGCGGCTCCGGTACGCGGGTCGCCAGCGGCAGGGTGTTCAGTGGCGGCGCGGTTGGCAGCTCAACCAGGGACTCCTCAATCCAGCTTCCCTGCGCAATGGCCCGCGCCGCGTAGCCAATCACTTCGCCGTAACGCACGATTTCACCGTGAGCGGGGATATCCACCAGTGCGACTTTATGCCCCTGAGGAATATGCTCAATTAATTCCAGCCCGTCCGGGAAACGCGTCCCCGCTTTTAAGCCGTTGTCGTTGACAATAATCGCCACGTTATCGGTATCGTGAACTTTAATATAGAACGCCGTCGGCGATGCTTGTCGAATTTCAATGTCGGCCATTGTTCAGTATTCTCCAGCAAAGTGTCTGATAATAAATGCAGCCAGATGTGTATTTATTTTCTTATTGTCGAAATAAAGACGCTGCTTTCTAAATAAAGAATGTCAGGACCTGGGATATAAAAATGTGATCAAGATCACCTCGTCAGGCGAGAGAACACGCCACCCGGCAGGTTATCGATGATTCTGTGCATCAGCGCCCAGTACGTTGTGCATATGCTCAAAACATTATTGAAAATTGCCGTAATAATTGAGCGTTAATCCAATGTGATGCCATTGGACGGTGGCTATACTGAATCACGATTTCATTGCGTCTGGTTAATTACCTGATATGAGCTGCTATCGATAAATAATCAGGAGAGACTCTTCCTAAAATTATAAATATAAAACTCCCGATGTGCCCGAGGAAATAAACATGATACTGGATACGACCGTAGAATCGAGAAAGGGTATGCCTACCCGCTATTTAATTCTGCTTATTATTTTTATCGTGACGGCCATTAACTACGCTGACCGTGCCACGCTGTCGATTGCCGGTACGGAAGTGGCGAAAGAGCTGCAGCTTAGCGCCGTCTCAATGGGATATATTTTCTCCGCATTCGGCTGGGCCTACCTGCTGATGCAAATCCCCGGCGGCTGGCTTCTCGATAAGTTTGGCTCCAAAAAGGTCTATACCTATAGCCTGTTTTTCTGGTCGCTGTTCACCTTCCTGCAGGGCTTTGTGGACGTTTTCCCCCTGGCCTGGGCGGGCGTGTCGATGTTTGTCATGCGTTTTATGCTCGGCTTCTCTGAAGCGCCGTCCTTCCCGGCGAACGCCCGTATTGTGGCGGCCTGGTTCCCGACCAAAGAGCGCGGGACGGCCTCCGCGTTGTTTAACGCCGCGCAGTATTTCTCGCTGGCGATCTTCTCTCCGCTGCTGGGCTGGCTGACCTTCGCCTGGGGCTGGGAACATGTGTTCACCGTGATGGGCGCGATCGGTTTTGTCCTGACGGGCATCTGGGTGAAGTTTATCCATAACCCGACCGACCATCCGCGGATGTCCGCGCAGGAGCTGAACTTCATTACTGAAGGCGGCGCCGTGGTGGATATGGATCATAAAAAGCCGGGCGCGCAGGTTGCCAGCGGGCCTAAGCTCCATTACATCAAACAGTTATTGACCAATCGCATGATGCTGGGCGTCTTTTTTGGTCAATACTTTATCAACACCATCACCTGGTTCTTCCTCACCTGGTTCCCGATTTATCTGGTGCAGGAAAAAGGCATGTCGATTCTGAAAGTGGGCCTGGTGGCCTCTATTCCGGCGCTGTGCGGGTTTGCCGGTGGCGTGCTCGGCGGAGTGTTCTCGGACTATCTGATTAAGCAGGGCAAGTCGATCACCTTGGCGCGTAAGCTGCCGATTGTGCTGGGCATGCTGCTGGCGTCCTCCATCATCCTGTGTAATTACACCGATAACACCACGCTTGTGGTAGCGCTGATGGCGCTGGCCTTCTTCGGTAAAGGATTTGGTGCACTCGGTTGGCCGGTCATTTCCGACACCGCACCAAAAGAGATTGTCGGCCTGTGCGGTGGGGTATTTAACGTCTTTGGTAACGTGGCGTCTATCGCGACGCCGCTGGTCATTGGTTATCTGGTCAGCGAGCTGCATTCGTTCAACGCGGCGCTGGTATTCGTGGGCTGTTCAGCGTTGATGGCGATGGTTTGCTACCTGTTTGTGGTAGGCGACATCAAACGTATGGAATTGCAGAAATAAGCAAAGGTATAAGCGATGAGTAACGATATCTTCCCGAACAAATTTAAAGCGGCCCTCGCGGCACACCAGATCCAGATTGGCTGCTGGTCTGCGCTGGCGAACCCCATCAGTACCGAAGTGCTGGGTCTTGCCGGTTTCGACTGGCTGGTGTTGGACGGCGAACATGCGCCGAACGACATCAGCACCTTTATCCCGCAGCTGATGGCGCTGAAAGGCAGCCAGAGCGCGCCGGTGGTACGTGTCCCGACTAACGAGCCGGTGATCATCAAACGTTTGCTGGATATCGGTTTCTACAACTTCCTGATCCCGTTTGTGGAAAGTGAAGAAGAGGCGGTGCAGGCCGTGGCCTCTACCCGCTACCCGCCGGAAGGCATCCGCGGCGTGTCCGTTTCGCATCGCGCCAATATGTTTGGCACCGTGCCGGACTACCTCGCGCAGTCCAACAAGAACATCACCATCCTGGTGCAGATCGAGAGCCAGCAGGGCGTTGATAGCGTGGATGCTATCGCGGCGACCGACGGCGTGGACGGCATCTTCGTCGGCCCAAGCGATCTGGCGGCTGCATTCGGCCACCTCGGCAATGCCGGGCACCCGGAGGTGCAGCGCGCCATCCAGCACATCTTTGCCCGCGCCAAAGCGCACGGCAAACCGTGCGGCATCCTGGCACCGGTTGAGGCAGACGCCCGCCGTTACCTTGAGTGGGGGGCAACCTTCGTCGCCGTGGGTAGCGATCTCGGCGTGTTCCGCTCGGCCACGCAGAAATTAGCGGACGCTTTTAAAAAATAACCATCATCGAGGAAAAGATTATGACGCTGAAAGTCGGTTTTATTGGCCTGGGGATCATGGGCAAGCCCATGAGCAAAAATCTCATCAAAGCCGGTTACTCACTGGTGGTTTCTGACCGTAATCCGGAGTCGGTGGCTGAGGTTATTTCGGCCGGGGCAGAAGCCGCGACCACGGCCAAAGCCATTGCCGAACAGTGCGATGTCATCATTACGATGCTGCCCAACTCCCCGCACGTCAAAGAGGTGGCGCTGGGTGAGAACGGCATTATCGAGGGCGCGAAGCCGGGCCTGGTGGTGATCGACATGAGTTCTATCGCCCCGCTGGCGAGCCGCGAGATCAGCGAAGCGCTAAAAGCGAAGGGCGTCGATATGCTGGATGCGCCGGTAAGCGGCGGTGAGCCAAAGGCCATCGACGGCACGCTTTCCGTCATGGTCGGCGGTGATAAGGCTATCTTCGACAAATACTACGACCTGATGAAAGCGATGGCCGGTTCCGTAGTGCATACCGGTGAAATCGGGGCGGGCAACGTCACCAAGCTGGCAAACCAGGTGATTGTTGCGCTGAACATCGCCGCGATGTCTGAAGCCCTGACGCTGGCAACCAAAGCCGGCGTTAACCCGGACCTGGTGTATCAGGCGATCCGTGGCGGTCTTGCGGGCAGTACCGTGCTGGATGCCAAAGCGCCGATGGTGATGGATCGTAATTTCAAGCCGGGCTTCCGTATCGATCTGCACATTAAAGATCTGGCGAACGCGCTGGATACCTCGCACGGTGTGGGCGCGCAGTTGCCGCTGACCGCCGCGGTGATGGAGATGATGCAGGCGCTGCGCGCCGACGGTCTGGGTACCGCCGACCATAGCGCGATTGCGTGCTACTACGAAAAGCTGGCGAAGGTGGAAGTCTCTCGCTAATGACGTCCTGCCCGGCGGCGTTACGCCTGCCGGGCGTTGTGTAGTAACAGGCTACAACTATGAAAATCGTAATCGCGCCAGACTCGTATAAAGAAAGCCTTTCTGCCACCGAGGTAGCACAGGCGATTGAAAAAGGATTTCGGGAAATCTTCCCCGATGCACTTTATGTTTCTGTGCCTGTTGCTGACGGTGGAGAAGGGACAGTCGAAGCGATGATTGCCGCGACCCGGGGCACAGAACAGCATGCCGTGGTCACTGGCCCGCTGGGCGAGAAGGTCAATGCCTGCTGGGGGATGTCTGGCGATGGCGGCACCGCCTTTATCGAGATGGCGGCGGCCAGCGGCCTGGCGCTGGTGCCTCCCACGCGGCGTAACCCGCTGGTGACCACCTCGCGCGGCACGGGCGAGTTGATCCTCTGTGCGCTGGATAAAGGCGCACGCAACATTATTATCGGCATTGGCGGCAGTTCAACCAACGACGGCGGGGCGGGCATGATGCAGGCGCTGGGCGCGAAGCTCACCGACGCGAACGGCACGGACATTGGCTATGGCGGCGGCAGCCTGATGGCGCTGAACAGTATCGATCTTACGGGCCTGGATGCCCGGCTCAAAGGCTGCACTATCCGCGTCGCCTGTGACGTGACGAACCCGCTGGTGGGCGAAAAGGGCGCGTCGCGGATCTTTGGCCCACAGAAAGGGGCGACCGAGGGGATGATCCTCGAACTCGATGCCAACCTTAGCCATTATGCCGACGTGATTAAAAAATCCCTGCGCATCGATGTTAAACAGGTGCCGGGCGCGGGGGCCGCAGGCGGAATGGGGGCGGCGCTGATGGCCTTCCTCGGCGCAGAGCTGAAGAGCGGCATTGAAATTGTCACCCAGGCACTCAACCTTGAAGAGCATATCCATGACTGTACCTGGGTGCTGACGGGGGAAGGGCGCATCGACAGCCAGAGCATTCATGGCAAAGTGCCGGTGGGCGTGGCGAACGTCGCCAAAAAATACCATAAGCCGGTGATCGGCATTGCCGGAAGCCTGACGCAGGACGTCGGCGTGGTACATCAATATGGCATTGACGCGGTGTTTAGCGTGCTGACCAGTATTGGCTCGCTGGAGGAGGCGTTTCGCGGGGCCTATGACAATATTTATCGCGCCTCGCGCAATATCGCCGCCACTTTGCAGGTGGGGATGCGCACGTAAGGGTGACAGCGAGACGCAAACCCTCTATACTTCGCGCCGAAGCTGACCAGACAGTCGCCGCTTCGTCGTCGTCCCCTTTCGGGGGGAGACGGGCGGAGGGGAGGAAAGTCCGGGCTCCACAGGGCAGGGTGCCAGGTAACGCCTGGGGGGGAAACCCACGACCAGTGCAACAGAGAGCAAACCGCCGATGGCCCGCGCAAGCGGGATCAGGTAAGGGTGAAAGGGTGCGGTAAGAGCGCACCGCGCGGCTGGTAACAGTCCGTGGCACGGTAAACTCCACCCGGAGCAAGGCCAAATAGGGGTTCACATGGTACGGCCCGTACTGAACCCGGGTAGGCTGCTTGAGCCAGTGAGCGATTGCTGGCCTAGATGAATGACTGTCCACGACAGAACCCGGCTTATCGGTCAGCTTCAACTTCTTAAAGAACCCCGCCTCGGCGGGGTTTTTGCTATGTACACTAAATGAGATGAATGACTGTCCACTCCGCTTTCTATGAAAGAACGCGGCTTACCGGTCAGCTTCAACGTCTTAAAGAACCCCGCCTCGGCGGGTTTTTGCTATCTGTCGGTCGTTGGCCCGTTCGGTTGTTGGCCGGGTAAGCGCCGTACCACCCATAACCCCCGGTAAACGACATCAATTCTCATATTTGCGACATTAAGCACATTTCACTCCCAACGCCGTTTTGCTGGCAGGTCATCATCCGTAGACGATCGCAATCACAAAATTTCACGCTAAAAAAGTGACGATTCGCAGTGTTGTTCTGATGTGAATAGTGTTACATGAATGAGAGTGAAAGTTTTCGTAGTTGAAATGTATATATTGAAATTCAATACATTTGCCATGTGAATATGTGACCCGCTCCACTCTTTACTTTGGCAGCAATCATTCGTTATCGCTTTATTTGATAAAATACAGGAATGTTTTAACAAAATAATGGTTACTTAGTAGTCTTTAATTGCTTGAAATATCGCCTTTCTTGCCGCTTATATATCCAAAAAATTCACCTCAGTTATCACCATAAAATATTTTTATTACCTGCGATTTTGTTGATCAATATCAGCCAAATAGCGTGTTTATTTTTGTTTAACTTATTGAATAAAAAGAAATTTAATGGGTTTTTATTATGGGTGGTGAAAGCGAGTAAAGGCAAATTGTGAGTAACAGCACATACCCCCTGAAACAATATTGGGTAGAATTCGCCCGGTCATAGGGAAATAAGCGCAGAATATTATGAACACTATTATTCTACCGAAAACACAGCATCTCGTGGTATTTCAGGAAGTCATTAAAAGTGGCTCCATAGGTTCTGCTGCAAGACAACTGGGATTGACGCAACCCGCGGTCAGCAAAATCATCAGCGATATCGAATCCTACTTCGGCGTCGAAGTGATGGTTCGTAAAAATACCGGCGTAAAGCTTACTGCCGCAGGCCAGGTGTTGCTGTCGTACTCAGAGTCGATCACCCGAGAGATGAAGAACATGGTGAGCGAAATTAACAGCCTCAGCTTTAGCACCGTCATGGACGTTTCATTCGGCTATCCGTCGCTCATCGGCTTCACCTTCCTGTCGGAGATGATCAAAAAGTTCAAGGAAGTGTTCCCGAAAGCGCGGGTATCCATGTATGAAGCGCAGCTCTCCTCTTTCCTGCCCGCCATTCGCGATGGTCGGCTGGATTTTGCTATCGGCACGCTGAGCGACGAGATGCTGCTGCAGGATCTTCACGTGGAGCCGCTGTTTGAGTCCGAGTTTGTGCTGGTCGCCAGCAAATCACGAACGTGCACCGGCTCGACTACACTGGCATCGCTCACGCATGAACAGTGGGTGATGCCGCAAACCGATATGGGCTACTACAAAGAACTTCTGACTACCCTGCAAGACAACCACATCAGCATTGAAAATATCGTCCAGACCGATTCGGTCGTCACCATTTATAACCTTGTCCTGAATGCCGATTACCTGACGGTTATTCCTCGCGACATGATTGCGCCGTTCGGTTCTGACCAGTTTATTATGCTGCCGGTTGAAGATGAATTACCCGTGGCACGTTACGCCGCGGTGTGGTCCAAAAATTACAGTATTAAAAAATCCGCTTCGGTATTAGTCGAACTGGCGAAACAATATTCGTCAATGAATATCGAACGACGACGATGAAATCGTAACAACAGTTTAAAAAACACCCGGAGCGTGTCGTTTTAGCGCTCTGATACCCTGACTTTGCCTGAAAACAATCAATTATTATAACGAGGATATTATGCACATTACCTACGACCTCCCGGTGACCATCGAAGATATTCAGGATGCCAGAAAACGCCTGGCCGGTAAGGTTTATAAAACCGGTATGCCGCGTTCAAATTATCTCAGCGAACGCTGCAAGGGTGAAATTTTTCTGAAATTTGAAAATATGCAGCGCACCGGCTCTTTTAAAATTCGCGGTGCGTTTAATAAACTCAGTTCGCTTACGGAGGCGGAGAAACGCAAAGGCGTGGTGGCGTGTTCCGCCGGAAACCATGCTCAGGGCGTGTCGCTCTCCTGCGCCATGCTCGGTATCGATGGCAAAGTGGTCATGCCGATGGGCGCACCGAAATCCAAGGTCGCCGCTACGCGCGACTACTCCGCCGAGGTGGTGCTCCACGGCGAAAACTTCAACGATACCATCGCGAAAGTGAGCGAAATCGTTGAGATGGAAGGGCGCATTTTTATCCCGCCTTATGACGATCCTAAGGTCATTGCCGGGCAGGGAACAATTGGCCTGGAAATTCTTGAAGATCTCTATGATGTGGATAACGTGATTGTGCCTATTGGCGGCGGCGGATTAATTGCCGGCATTGCTACGGCCATTAAATCCGTTAACCCAACCATTAATATTATCGGCGTGCAGTCAGAAAACGTACACGGTATGGCGGCGTCCTGGCAAGCCGGAGAAATCATTAATCACCGTGTAACCGGCACATTAGCCGACGGCTGCGATGTCTCTCGCCCGGGTAAATTAACGTTCGACATTGTTCGTGAGTTAGTCGATGACATTGTGCTGGTCAGCGAGGATGACATTCGCAACAGCATGATTGCACTTATTCAGCGAAATAAAGTGGTGACAGAAGGGGCGGGCGCGCTGGCCTGTGCCGCCTTATTAAGCGGCAAACTGGACCACTATATTCAGGGCCGCAAAACGGTGTGCATTATTTCCGGCGGCAATATCGATCTTTCCCGCGTTTCGCAAATTACCGGCTTCGTTGACGCATAAAGGATGACCTATGAGCAACACAGAAAGCATTATCGTTGGCCAGACAAAAACGTCCGCATGGCGTAAGTCTGATACCACCTGGACGCTGGGCCTGTTTGGTACCGCCATTGGCGCAGGCGTGCTGTTCTTCCCGATCCGTGCAGGCTTTGGCGGGCTGATCCCAATCCTGCTGATGCTCGTGCTGGCCTATCCCATCGCCTTTTACTGCCACCGCGCGCTGGCGCGTTTGTGCCTGTCCGGGAGCAACGTCTCCGGGAACATCACCGAAACGGTGGAAGAGCATTTCGGCAAGACCGGTGGGGTGGTGATCACCTTCCTCTACTTCTTTGCAATTTGCCCGCTACTGTGGATTTACGGCGTCACCATTACCAACACCTTTATGACCTTCTGGGAAAACCAACTGCAGCTCCCGGCGCTTAACCGTGGCTTTGTGGCGCTGTTCCTGCTGCTGCTGATGGCCTTTGTGATCTGGTTTGGTAAAGACCTGATGGTGAAGGTGATGAGCTTCCTGGTGTTCCCGTTTATCGCCAGTCTGGTGCTGATCTCCCTGTCGCTGATCCCCTACTGGAACTCGGCGGTGATCGACCAGGTCAACCTGAGCGATATCGCCTTTACCGGGCACGACGGCATTCTGGTGACGGTCTGGCTGGGCATCTCCATCATGGTTTTCTCCTTTAACTTCTCGCCTATCGTCTCCTCGTTTGTGGTCTCCAAACGCGAAGAGTACGAGCCGGAGTTTGGCAAAGCGTTCACCGAGCAGAAATGTTCCAAAATCATCAGTCGCGCCAGCCTGCTGATGGTCGCCGTGGTGATGTTCTTTGCCTTTAGCTGCCTGTTCACGCTCTCCCCACAGAACATGGCGGAAGCCAAAGCGCAGAACATTCCGGTGCTCTCTTATCTGGCGAACCACTTTGCTTCGATGTCGGGCAGCAAATCGACCTTCGCGACGGTACTGGAATACGGTGCTTCTATCATCGCGCTGGTAGCGATCTTCAAATCCTTCTTCGGCCACTACCTGGGCACCCTGGAAGGGCTGAACGGCCTGATCCTGAAGTTTGGTTACAAGGGTGACAAGAAGAACGTCTCGGTCGGCAAACTGAACACCATCAGCATGGTATTCATCATGGGGTCAACCTGGGTGGTGGCCTACGCCAACCCGAACATTCTCGACCTTATTGAAGCCATGGGTGCGCCAATCATCGCCTCACTGCTGTGCCTGCTGCCGATGTATGCCATTCGCAAGGCACCGGCGCTGGCGAAATATAAAGGCAGAGCGGAGAACATTTTCGTTACTGCGGTCGGCCTGCTGACCATTCTGAATATCGTTTACAAACTGTTCTAACCCAAAGCTCAGGATGAGCGGAGTCACACCATGATTGAATTTCCGGTTGTACTGGTCATTAACTGCGGATCGTCTTCGGTTAAGTTTTCAGTACTCGACGCAGCACACTGCGATGCCCTGATGACGGGCATTGCAGACGGCATCAACACTGAGAACGCCTGTATCTCGGTGAACGGCGGTGAGCCGGTCAAACTGGCTCACCAGGATTACGAAGGGGCGCTGGCGGCCATCGCCCTTGAGCTGGAGAAGCGCGATCTGATGAGCAGCGTGGCCTTGATTGGCCACCGCATTGCCCACGGTGGCGATCGCTTCAGCGAATCCACCCTTATCACCGAGGAGGTCATCGAGCAGATCCGCCAGGTGTCTCCGCTGGCGCCTTTGCACAATTACGCCAACCTGAGCGGCGTGGAAGCGGCTGAACGCATGTTCCCGGGCGTGCAGCAGGTTGCGGTGTTTGATACCAGCTTCCACCAGACGCTGGCACCGCACGCCTGGCTCTATGGGCTGCCGTATCGCTATTTCGAAGAGCTGGGCGTGCGCCGCTACGGCTTCCACGGCACCTCGCACCGCTACGTTAGCGGGCAGGCGCATACGCTTCTTGGGCTTTCGCCTGACGACAGCGGGCTGGTTATTGCCCATCTGGGCAATGGGGCATCCATCTGCGCGGTGCGTAACGGTGAAAGCGTCGATACCTCTATGGGCATGACGCCGCTGGAAGGGTTGATGATGGGCACGCGCTGCGGCGACGTGGATTTTGGCGCGATGGCGTGGATTGCCCGGCAGACGGATCAATCGCTCGACGATCTGGAACGGATGGTTAACAAAGAGTCCGGTCTGCTGGGGGTCTCCGGAATATCGTCCGACCTGCGAACGCTCGAAAAAGCCTGGCATGAAGGCCATCAGCGGGCGCAGCTGGCGATACACACCTTTGTGCACCGTATCGCGCGGCACATTGCCGGGCACGCGGCGTCGCTGCACCGGCTGGACGCTGTGATCTTCACCGGTGGAATCGGCGAGAACTCAACGCTTATCCGCGCGCTGGTGGCTGAACGGCTCAAGGTCTTTGGCATCACGCTGGACGACGCCAAAAACGCCCTGCCGGGCAGCGCAGGCGAGCGCATTATTTCCACCGACGCGTCCCGTGCGGCCTGCGCGGTGATCCCGACCAACGAAGAAAAAATGATCGCGCTGGATGCCCTCCGTCTTGGGAAGGTCACATCGGCTGCGGCTTATGCCTGATAAAGCGAGAAGAGAATGAAAGTAACTATCGATACGCGCGTTGCGCCCTACAGCGACGCATGGGCCGGGTTTCGCGGTGAAGAATGGAAAGACGCCGTCAACGTGCGCGATTTTATTCAGCATAACTACACCCCTTATGAAGGTGATGAGGCTTTCCTCGCGCAGGCGACGCCTGCAACGACGGCGCTGTGGCAGAAGGTGATGGTCGGCATTCGTCAGGAGAATGCCACCCACGCCCCGGTGGATTTTGACACCAATATTGCTACCACCATTACCGCGCACGGGCCGGGCTATATCGACGAAGATCTGGAGACGATCGTCGGTCTGCAAACCGATAAACCCCTCAAGCGCGCCCTGCATCCGTACGGCGGGATCAACATGATCCGCAGCTCTTTCGAGGCCTACGGGCGCGAAATGGATCCGCAGTTTGAGTACCTGTTTACCGATCTGCGCAAAACCCATAACCAGGGTGTATTTGATGTGTACTCCCCGGAGATGATGCGCTGCCGAAAATCGGGCGTGCTGACGGGATTGCCGGACGGCTACGGACGCGGGCGGATCATCGGTGATTATCGTCGCGTGGCGCTGTACGGCATCAGCTATCTGGTGCGCGAGCGCGAGCTGCAGTTCGCCGATCTGCAGGGAAAACTTGAGCGCGGTGAAGATCTGGAGGCGACGATCCGCCTGCGCGAAGAGCTGGCGGAACATAAACGCGCGCTGCTGCAGATCCAGCAGATGGCGTCGGGCTATGGCTTTGACATCTCCCGCCCGGCAATGAACGCTCAGGAGGCGGTGCAGTGGGTCTACTTTGCTTATCTGGCGGCGGTGAAATCCCAGAACGGCGGGGCGATGTCGCTGGGGCGCACGGCTACGTTCCTGGATATCTACATTGAGCGGGATATGCAGGCAGGCCGCCTGAGCGAAATGCAGGCGCAGGAGCTGATCGACCACTTCATTATGAAGATCCGCATGGTACGCTTCCTGCGCACGCCGGAGTTCGACACGCTCTTTTCCGGCGATCCTATCTGGGCCACGGAGGTGATCGGCGGTATGGGGCTGGATGGCCGCACGCTGGTCACCAAAAACAGCTTCCGCTACCTGCACACGCTGCACACCATGGGGCCTGCGCCGGAGCCGAACCTGACGATCCTCTGGTCTGAACACCTGCCGATCGCGTTCAAGAAATATGCCGCGCAGGTGTCGATCGTCACCTCTTCGCTGCAGTATGAAAACGACGATCTGATGCGCGCAGACTTCGACAGCGACGATTACGCGATAGCCTGCTGCGTCAGCCCGATGGTGATCGGCAAGCAGATGCAGTTCTTCGGGGCGCGTGCCAACCTCGCCAAAACGCTGCTGTATGCGATCAACGGCGGCGTGGACGAGAAGTTGAAGATCCAGGTGGGGCCGAAAACCGATCCGCTGCTGGACGAGGTGCTGGATTACGCCACCGTGATGGCGAGCCTCGATCACTTTATGGACTGGCTGGCGGTACAGTACATCAGCGCGCTGAATCTCATTCACTACATGCATGATAAGTACAGCTACGAAGCCTCGCTGATGGCGCTGCACGATCGCGATGTCTATCGCACCATGGCCTGCGGCATCGCCGGGCTGTCAGTGGCGGCGGATTCGCTGTCAGCCATCAAGTACGCCACGGTGAAGCCGGTGCGCGACCACACTGGCCTGGCGGTGGATTTTGTGATTGAAGGCGACTATCCGCAGTACGGCAACAATGACGATCGGGTGGACAGCATCGCCTGCGATCTGGTCGAGCGCTTTATGAAGAAGATTCAGGCGCTGCCAACCTACCGTAACGCCGTGCCGACCCAGTCGATCCTGACCATCACCTCGAACGTGGTCTACGGTCAGAAGACCGGCAACACGCCGGATGGCCGCCGCGGCGGGACACCGTTTGCACCGGGCGCCAACCCGATGCACGGACGCGACAGGAAAGGGGCGGTGGCCTCGTTGACGTCGGTCGCGAAGCTGCCGTTTACCTACGCCAAAGACGGTATTTCGTACACCTTCTCGATTGTGCCGCAGGCGCTGGGCAAAGATGAAGGCGTGCGCAAAACCAACCTTGTGGGGCTGCTGGACGGGTACTTCCATCACGAAGCGGCCATAGAGGGCGGGCAGCATCTGAACGTCAACGTCATGAACCGGGAGATGCTGATGGATGCCATTGAGCACCCGGAGAATTACCCGAACCTGACGATCCGCGTTTCAGGCTATGCGGTGCGGTTTAACGCCCTGACGCGCGAGCAGCAGCAGGACGTGATCTCCCGAACCTTTACTCAGGCGATGTAACCTGCAATGTCTCCAGCCCCCTCGATAACAGGGGGCTTTTTTTTCTTGATCGCCGTCACTTTTAGCAAAACAGGGCGAAAACCCTCCATTAAGAAGTAAAATTTCCTCCCGCTTGCGTAAATCCTCATAAAAATTGTGACTTTTTTCTCTTCCTCTGCGGATATCATCTTTTCATTCTAAAAACACACACCTGCGGCAGTTCTGCTCATTATCGCTGATGAGAAAAAACCAAATAAAAAATAATTAGTTACCCTACAAAATAAGCGAGTGCCCAATGGAAACGGCAACAAAAAGCAGTGTGATTGTGAAAGACTCGTCCGCGGCAAGGCGGGCAGGTATGAGTGAAAGCGAATGGCGCGAGGCGATTAAATTCGACAGCACCGACACGGGATGGGTCATCATGAGTATTGGGATGGCTATCGGCGCGGGGATCGTTTTTCTCCCGGTGCAGGTCGGATTAATGGGCCTGTGGGTGTTTTTACTTTCGTCGATCATTGGCTATCCGGCCATGTATTTATTCCAGCGTCTGTTTATTAATACGCTGGCAGAATCCCCGGAATGCAAAGATTACCCGAGCGTGATCAGCGGTTATCTCGGGAAAAACTGGGGCATATTATTAGGCGCGCTCTATTTCGTGATGCTGGTGATCTGGATGTTCGTCTATTCTACTGCCATCACCAACGACAGCGCCTCTTATCTGCACACCTTTGGTCTGACCGACGGCTTGCTCTCGGAAAACCCGTTCTACGGCTTATTCCTGATCTGCATTCTGGTCGCGATCTCGTCGCGCGGTGAGAAGCTGCTGTTTAAAGTCTCAAGCCTGATGGTGCTCACCAAGCTGTTTGTGGTGGCGGCGCTTGGGCTGTCGATGATCGGCCTCTGGCATTTAGCCAACGTGGGCATGCTGCCGCCGATGGGGCTGCTGATTAAAAACGCCATTATCACGCTGCCGTTTACCTTAACGTCGATCCTGTTTATTCAGACCTTAAGCCCGATGGTCATTTCGTATCGCTCACGTGAGAAGTCCGTTGAGGTCGCGCGCCACAAGGCTCTGCGGGCAATGAATATCGCCTTCGGCATCCTGTTTGTGACGGTCTTTTTTTACGCCGTCTCCTTCACCCTGGCAATGGGCCACGACGAAGCGGTAAAAGCCTACGAGCAGAATATTTCAGCTCTGGCGATTGCGGCGCAGTTTATCAGCGGCGACGGCGCGGGCTGGGTCAAAATCGTCAGCGTGATCCTCAATATTTTCGCCGTCATGACCGCGTTCTTCGGGGTGTATCTCGGCTTTCGCGAGGCGACGCAGGGCATTGTGATGAATATCCTGCGCCGCAAAATGCCGACAGACAAAATCAATGAACGTACCGTGCAGCGCGGCATCATGCTGTTCGCCATTCTGCTGGCCTGGAGCGCCATTGTGTTAAACGCGCCCGTGCTGAGCTTTACCTCAATTTGCAGCCCCATTTTCGGCATGGTGGGCTGCTTAATTCCGGCGTGGCTGGTCTACAAAGTCCCGGCGCTGCACAAATATAAAGGCGTGTCGCTGGTGATTATCGTTATTACCGGACTGCTGCTGTGTGTTTCTCCTTTCCTCGCGTTTTCCTGAGGAGTGAATAAGGTTGTCACGATGTCTGAGCAAATCAATCCTTTATGGACGCAGTTTATTCGTGCGGTGCAGGAAGAAGTTAAGCCTGCCCTGGGGTGTACGGAACCTGTCTCTCTGGCGCTGGCCTGTGCGATTGCCGCTGAGCAGCTGGGCGCTGAGGTCACGAAAATTGAGGCGTGGGTATCGCCAAACCTGATGAAAAACGGTCTGGGCGTTACGGTGCCCGGTACTGGCATGGTCGGCCTGCCGATTGCGGCGGCGCTGGGGGCCATTGGCGGCAACGCGCAGGCCGGGCTGGAGGTGTTGAAAGATGCCACGCCTGAGGCGCTGGCGCGCGCCAAAGCCTTGCTGGAGGCCGGTCTGGTGCAGGTGAAACTGCAAGAGCCGTGCGATGAGATCCTCTATTCCCGCGCCTGTGTTTACGCCGGAGAGGCCTCTGCGATGGTGACCATCGCAGGGGGGCATACGCGCGTTGTCGAGGTGGTGTGCCGGGGCGAAACGCGCTTTACGCTCGACGAGCCGCAGGGCGAGGTGAACGCCGATCCCCTGTCGGTACTTTCGGACACCACGCTTGCTCAGATTATGGCGTTTGCCGAACAGGTTCCGTTCGGGGCGATCCGCTTTATTCTGCAAGCAGGGGAGTTGAACGATGCGCTCTCCCGGGAGGGGCTGAGCGGTAAATGGGGGCTGCACATTGGCGCAACGCTCACTAAGCAACGCGCGCGCGGCTGGCTGGCGCAGGATGTCGGGTCGGATATCGTTATCCGCACCAGCGCGGCGTCAGATGCGCGTATGGGCGGGGCGACGCTCCCGGCGATGAGCAACTCGGGTTCCGGCAACCAGGGGATCGCCGCGACCATGCCTGTGGTGGTCGTGGCAGAGCACGTACAGGCCGATCAAGAGCGGCTTGCCCGGGCGCTGATGCTCTCGCACCTGTCGGCTATCTACATCCATCATCAGCTTCCACGTTTATCCGCACTGTGTGCGGCAACGACGGCAGCAATGGGCGCTGCGGCTGGGATGGCGTGGCTGATGGGCGGAGGCTACCAGACCATTGCCATGGCGATCGGCAGCATGATCGGGGATGTCAGCGGGATGATCTGCGATGGCGCATCGAACAGCTGCGCGATGAAGGTCTCTACCAGCGTAGGCAGCGCCTGGAAAGCGGTGATGATGGCGCTGGATGAAACGGCCGTGACGGGCAACGAAGGGATTGTGGCGCACGACGTGGAGCAGTCTATCGCTAATCTGTGCGCGCTGGCGTGTCGTTCAATGCAGGCAACGGATCGGCAGATTATTGAGATAATGGCGAGTAAGGTGTAAAGAATTCCCCTCACCCCAACCCCTCTCCCCAAAGGGGCGAGGGGCTCGATCGTTCCCTCTCCTCTTTGGGGAGAGGGGTAAGGTTTAATTAAACCGGCAAATCAATCAGCAGTGCCCGCAGCGGCGTATCGGCAACCAGCGTAATATTCGCTTCGTCGCGAATAAACGCCCCGTCACCGCAGGTAAGCGCTTCTTTCTCTTCCGTATGCGTGACGGCGTGCACCGTCCCGTGAATCGACTGCAGGTATGCACGCGGGCCGTGAAGCTGCACGCTAACCTGTTCGCCTTTCTTCAGCTCGATGTGGTGCAACCATACCTGCTGGCGCAGTTGCAGGCTGCCGTTGCTGCCGTCCGGGGAGGCAATCAGCTGCTGCTGACCGCCTTTCAGATCCAGCTTCTGTACCAGCGGATTTTCCCGCTCCGGGCAGGCATCTAACCACAGCTGCATGCGGGTCAGCGTGTTGTCTTTGCTGAGGTTGTGCTCGCTATAGCTAATGCCCGGCTGCGTTGAAATCAGTAAGGCTTCGCCAGCCTTCGCCTGGACATGATTGCCCTCGCTATCGCGGTATTCTGCCTCGCCTTCCAGGATCAGGTTCAAAATATCGACTTTCGGGTACGTACGCGGCTGGAAAGAGGCGCCAGGGGCGAGCACTTCCTGATTCAACACGCGCAGTGAGGCGTAACCGAGGAGTTTCGGGTCAAAGTAGTGTCCAAAGGAGAAGGTGTAGCGCGCCTGCAGCCAACCGAAATCGGCTTGTCCGCACTGTTTAGCTGTTCTTGTCGTAATCATAAACTTGACCTCTCTTTACACTAAAACAATGGTAAAGGTATGGACGCTGCATTGTTAGCCAGATATTCTGCCCGGTATGTTCAAATTTCCTGAATGAGAACGAGATGGCTAAAGAGAGAGCATTGACGCTTGAGGCGCTTCGCGTCATGGACGCAATAGACCGTCGCGGCAGCTTTGCCGCAGCGGCAGATGAACTGGGGCGCGTTCCGTCTGCGCTGAGCTACACCATGCAGAAGCTGGAGGAAGAGCTGGACGTAGTGCTGTTCGACCGCTCCGGTCATCGAACAAAATTCACCAATGTAGGCCGTATGCTGCTTGAGCGCGGGCGCGTGCTGCTGGAAGCGGCAGACAAGCTGACAACCGATGCCGAAGCCCTGGCCCGCGGCTGGGAAACGCACCTGACGCTGGTCACGGAAGCGCTGGTCCCGACCGAGGCGCTGTTCCCGCTGGTGGAGCGTCTGGCGGACAAGGCCAATACCCAGCTGTCGATCATCACCGAAGTGCTGGCCGGTGCCTGGGAGCGTCTGGAGACGGGGCGAGCGGATATCGTGATCGCGCCGGACATGCACTTCCGTTCTTCCTCAGAGATTAACTCGAAAAAACTCTACAGCGTGATGAACGTCTACGTCGCGGCACCGGATCACCCGATCCACCAGGAGGCGGAGCCGCTCTCAGAGGTGACGCGCGTGAAATATCGCGGCGTGGCGGTCGCCGATACCGCACGCGAGCGCCCGGTGTTAACGGTGCAGCTGCTGGATAAACAGCCGCGCCTGACCGTCACGTCACTGGAAGATAAACGTCAGGCGTTGCTGGCAGGTTTAGGTGTTGCCACTATGCCGTATCCGTTTGTTGAAAAGGATATTGCCGAAGGGCGGCTGCGGGTTGTCAGCCCGGAGTACACCAGCGAAGTGGATATCATTATGGCGTGGCGACGCGACAGCATGGGCGAGGCGAAGTCATGGTGCTTACGCGAAATCCCGAAGCTCTTTGCGCATTACAATAGATAAGCGTGTAGGCCCGGTAAGCGTCAGCGCCACCGGGCAATAATTTACGCAGCGATCTTAGGATCCGGGCCAAAGCGGTTTTCGCCCGGCGTGCCGCGTTGGCAGTTGAAAATCAGAATTACCAGCCAGCCGATAATCGGGATCAACAGCAGCAGTAGCCACCAGGCTGAACGGTCGGTATCGTGCAGACGCCGGAACTGGACGGCCCAGGACGGCAGCAGAATAAAGATCCCATAGATTGACGTAAGAATGCCTTCCCCGCCGTCCCGCTGCCAGCCGAGTAGTTTATCAACAATACCCAGCACCATGAGCAGGACGAAGTTCACCAGAATGAACATCCAGTACTCTTTGCGGCGGGCGCGGCCACCAAATCCAACGTAATTGCGCAGTACTTTTAAATACCAGTCCATTTTCCTTGCCTCATTAATCAGTCAATCACTTGTTTTCTAAGCGATCGAGGTAAGAATAGATGGATATTGTGAATTAAAAAAGGGCATCTATTGATACCCTTCATATTTATCCAAAACGGACGTCACGCCCGTGCGGTTCATCCAGATCCTGCCATGGCCCAATTGAGATAATGCCCGTTGGGTTGATGGTCTTATGGCTGCGATAGTAGTGGGTGCGGATATGGTCAAAATCGACCGTTTCAGCAATGCCTGGCGTCTGGTAGATATCGCGCAGGAAACCGTGCAGATTCAGGTAATCACCGATGCGATGTTTATCGCACTTAAAGTGGGTGACGTAGACCGGATCGAAACGGATCAGCGTGGTCCACAGGCGAATATCCGCCTCTGTCAGGCGATCGCCCGTCAGGTAGCGGTGCTGGCCGAGGATCTGCTCCAGGCGTTCCAGCGACTCGAACACTTTCCCGACCGCCTCATCGTAGGCTTCCTGGCTGGTGGCAAAACCGGCTTTATAGACGCCGTTGTTAACGTTGTCGTAGATCCAGCTATTCAGTTCGTCGATTTTATCGCGCAGTTCCACCGGGTAGTAGTCTCCGGCGAGTGCGCCGTGAGCATCAAACGCGGTGTTGAACATGCGGATGATCTCCGCAGACTCATTGCTGACGATGGTCTGGTTTTTTTTGTCCCACAGGACCGGCACGGTGACGCGCCCGGTGTAGTGCGGGTCGGCACGCAGATAGAGCTGGTACAGGAAATCGTGGTGATAAAGATCATCGCCGGTGGCTGCCGGGAAGTTGCTGTCGAACGTCCAGCCGTTTTCCATCATCAGCGGGTTAACAACCGACACCGGGATCAGCGACTCAAGGCCTTTCAGTTTGCGTACAATCAACGTGCGGTGCGCCCACGGGCAGGCGAGAGAAACATACAGATGATACCGATCTTTCTCGGCCGCAAAGCCGCCTTCGCCGCTTGGGCCGGGTGCGCCATCGGCGGTCAGCCAGTTACGGAAGGCGGAAACGGAGCGCTTAAAGCGTCCGCCGGTGGATTTGGTGTCATACCAGACATCCTGCCAGACGCCGTCTACAAGTTGTCCCATTTTTTTCTCCTCCGTCAGATAGCAAAAGCGAGGAGATGTCTCCTCGCTTTGTTCATTCAGTATAGCGTGCTTACCACTTCTTATTCAGAACGCGGTCGATGCTGTATGCGCCCGGGCCGGTGATGGCCAGCAGCAGGAAGCCGCCTGCGATGGTCAGATTTTTCATGAACATCAGGGAGTTCACGCCTTCCGCAAAGTTGCTGTGGAAGATGAACGCCGTCAGCAGGGTGAAGCCTGCGGTGAACAGGGCGGTGGTACGGGTCAGGAAGCCAAACAGCACGGCCAGACCGCCACCAAATTCAAGAAGGATGGTCAGCGGCAGCAGGAACCCCGGAACGCCCATCGCTTCCATGTATTGTTGAGTGCCTGCATAGCCGGTGATTTTGCCCCAGCCTGCGGTGATAAACAGCACAGGCATCAAAATACGTGCGACCAGTACGCCAACATCTTCTAATTTTTTCATTTTACTCTCCAGGAAACCACATACGCGGCATAACGTTATTTATGTGCAAATTCGGGTAGATACCGCGTCTTTGCTGTCGATGGAGAGGAGTGTAAACGGGGCGGAAAAGAATTGTTAGCTAGGAAAACTGTCAATCTTCTTCAAAGATATTGAGTAAAAAGAGGTGCGCGCTGGTGCCCTCACCCCAACCCTCTCCCACGGGGAGAGGGCGCAAAAACAAAAAACGGTAACCTGAGTTACCGTTTTGCTTTTACCTCGAAGCCGTCACCCGACGAGAAGGCTACCGCAACTGCTGCTGGCGCAGCGTGGTCTTGACCAGACGCCAGGCGCTCCAGACACCAAAGCCGCGGCGGGCCCAGCGGATCAGCATATTGGGATGCCGAACCGTCCAGATAGCCATGACGCTACTGCCGACCAGCGCCCAGGAGCGCAGGCTCAGGACAGTATTCCAGCCACGGTCAAAACGACGCGTGGATGCTATCCAGTCACGACGGCTGGCGGACAGATCCAGCCGTTGCTGCTGGATCTGGCTCAACAGATACGCTTTTCGCTTTTGACGTTCGGCTGCGCTGCTCACGATTTGTCATCCTCCAGAAGCGAGCGATCGTTGGCTAGCTCCTGGCGAGTGTGGCGCATGAAGGTAGACGTGCGGGCTTTGTGAAGCGTCCAGACGCCACCGATCAATGCCCCAACCAGCAGAACCACGGTCGTTGCAATCATCGCGTTAAGACGATACTGCGGATCGATGGCCCAGATGATCAATACCATCAGGCTCATCAGACCAAACGCGGCGAAGAGCATGGTAAGCCCGAGCATCAGTAGCATCTGGAAGAGGTTGGCTTTCTCTTCTTCCAGCTCGACTACCGCCAGGCGGACGCGCGTTTCGGCAATCCCGACCAGCGTCGTTAAGATACGCTGACCGATGCCGAGGACGTTATTAGCAGGCCCTTGTGCGTGACGTGGATCTTCCATAATCAACGACGCGTCAACAGGACACCCAGCACCACGCCAATCGCGGCACCAATACCTACGCCAGTCCATGGATTGTCACGCACATACTCGTCAGCGCGCGCGGCAGCTTCACGCGTCTGTTTTGCCAGCACATCGCCGGTTTCACCCAGGCGGTAACGGCTCTCTTTCAGTGCTTTCTCGGCTTTGCTGCGCAGTTTGCTGACTTCATCTTTTGATTTGTCGGCAGAGGAGCTAAGCACCTCTTCCAGGGTGTCTGCCAGGGATTTCAGTTCAGCGCGTAGGTTTTCTGACGTCGTATCTTTTGACATGATTCTCTCCTGTTGAGATTTCCGTTAACTCAATATTCGCGAGCTTCCAGCGCTTTCAGGTCGTCCTGCGCCTCTTGCAGCTTTTTCTCACGCTTGGCAATTTTTTCCGCATCACCTTTCTCTTTCGCTTCCTGCAGGTCTTGACGGCGCTCGGCAATCTCGTCCTTTTGTTCAGCGATTTTTTTCTGATGATCGGCACGCAGTTTGCTGTCCGTGCAGTTCTCTTTCACTTCGCTTAACGCTTTTTTCAGACCGTCAATACGGTGCTGATTATTATGCTTTTCGGCATAACTGATTTCGCGTTGAATGTCCTTTTCTTTCTCCTGACAGAGAGTGTTCGCGAAGGACGCTGTGCTTAAAGAAAAAAGGGCCAGAGCCAGAGTCATGCGGTATTTCATTATCGAAACCTTCCATTGTGTTACGGCGTGAGCCGTTTCCAGTTCATTGCGGAGAACATCTGAGGGGTGCTCCGCGTACTTAAGCATAGTAAGTAAACGGGGGATTCACCAAAGTTAGTGAAAAGATTCGGAATCCTGGTAATTAACCAAACCGATGCGAGGTATCGCGAAGACGTGATAACCACGCCGCTGGCTGGCTGTCATCATCCTGCTGCGCGATGATGTAACCGCGCGGCAGCGTTCGGTCGAGTACCGCTTTCGCGGCGGCACTTTGCGCACTGGAATCAAACTTTATCAGCAGCACGTCGTTCTGCGGCGTAATGCTCTTAAAACGAATGCCGTTCGCATCCAGATGATGCCAGACGGAAAAACCGTCCGGCACGCTGGCACCCTGATTCACAGAACGTATCGCCAGCGTAGATTCCTGATTCTGCACCGCCGTCCATGCCAGGAACAGGGCGATGAACATCAATAACGCAATCATGGCCCAGGACAAGCGGCGAAGGGCGAGCGGAGAGATAACCATGGTTAGCTCCTTGCCCCGTATTTCTTCTTCCACAGCACGACCAGCGAACCGACCAGACCGACAACCAGCAGCACAACCGGCAGCAGCATCAGGCAGGACATCAGCTGATCTTCATATTTCATGAATACCGGTGTTTTACCAAGGGCGTAGCCGAGCGTGGTGAGGATCAGCACCCACAGCAGGCCGCTCATCCAGTTGAAGAACTGGAAGCGCGTGCTGCTCAGCCCGGAAAGGCCGGCGATGGTCGGCAGCAGGGTGCGGACAAACGCGATAAAGCGTGCAATCAGCAGGGCAGATAGCCCGTGCTTATGGAAAAGGTGGTGCGCTCGCTGGTGGTAATGGGCCGGGAGGTGCGAGAGCCAGTTTTGTACGATGCGCGTGTTGCCCAGCCATCGGCCCTGAATATAGCTCACCCAGCAGCCGAGGCTGGCGGCAATAGTCAGAAGCAAAACGGTTTGCGGGAACGCCATGGCCCCTTTGGCACACAGCACGCCAACCAGAACCAGCAGGCTGTCGCCGGGTAAAAAGGCGGCAGGAAGCAATCCGTTCTCAAGGAACAGGATCATAAAGAGGACGAAATAGAGCATGCCAATCATGGAGGGATTGGCCAGCGTTTCAAAATCCTGCGCCCACAAGGCCTGCAGAAGTTGGGTCAAAAGTTCCATTCAGTGTTCCTGGAAATCGGTTAACGTCACGCCTGTTATCCGGGTAAAACAGCACGGCGACATTATTGTGATTTCATTGTGGTCGCTCGCGGACACATTACGATGTGGCCAACACTGTTCCCTGTTAATTGGCTGGTTAGCAAGCACTAACTTACAAAATAGCGAATTGAATCCAATTGTAACAAAGCCCAACCATCTGCGTCACAGAATTTGCAGGGATGAGATGATTTTGGCGTAACCCCAGGAGGGGCGCGAGGGGATTTACAAAGGCTGACACTCTATATATTTGCTTACCCACCTTTGGCGTAAGGCGCAACGAAGCGCCTGCCAGCGATAAGGCAAGCTATTTTGCCAGACTGGACGCCGTATCGAGATGAACGACAGGATTATCGGCAAAAAGATAGCGGTCTGCGTTAAATTCGAAGTCGTCACTGGTTTCGTTGAACAACATCTGCTTGGTATTTTCCAGATGCTGCCACATCGCCAGTTTGGCCGCGTGCGGGTCTTTGCGAATCAACGCCTTAAGGATTTGGTCGTGATCGTCGCACCAGTTATCGACGGTGCGGGAATCGATGTGATCGTGCAGTTTCTTCCAGTACGGGTTATGAACGCGCTGAGTCCACATTTTTTCAACGATTGCCGCCAGCGCCGTGTTCTGGGTTGCCAGGGCGACCTGCACGTGGAACTGTAAATCCCATTCAGAATCGCGGAAGCATTTTTCCTTACGCGCGTTATCCTGAATTTCCATCAGCTTCATGATGTCCTGTTTGGTCACCTGCGTGGCGGCAAATTCAGCGATGTTGCTCTCAATCAGCTGGCGGGCCTGCAGCAGTTCAAACGGACCGTAGTTGGCGAACTCCAGGCTTTCGTCCGGTGCCGGGGAGTGTTTTGCCTGATTCGAGATGACGTGAATGCCGGAGCCTTTGCGCACCTCAACATAGCCTTCGACTTCCAGCATGATGATTGCTTCGCGCACAACCGTGCGGCTCACGCTCTTTTCATCCGCGATAAAGCGCTCAGCGGGAAGTTTGTCACCGACAAGATACACCCCTTGCTCGATGCGATCTTTCAGCTCGGCAGCAAGTTGTTGATATAAACGTCGTGGTTCGGTGATTTCCATATGCGCTCCAGGCAGGGTACGGCGGATTATTTGTTATACCACTTCTGCGCGCCAGTCTCCAGATTTTGCCATCAAAAAAGCCGCCCGAAGGCGGCTTTTGCCGGGTGCCGCTCGCGCTAACTCTGCGTGGCCGGTCGTCCGAGCGACTCTTTTGCCAACTCATCTGCGGATTTGCTTTTCAGCACCGTCCAGATAACCACGGCCCCCAACAGGTCGAAGATTGCCAGCACCGCGAACAGTGGGCTAAAGCCAATGGTATCGGCCAGCGCACCCACGACCAGAGCAAACATTGTACTTGCTGTCCAGGCGGCCATGCCGGTCAGGCCGTTTGCCGTCGCCACTTCGTTACGGCCAAAGACATCAGAAGAGAGGGTGATCAGCGCGCCGGACAGCGACTGATGAGCAAAACCACCGATGCACAGCAGGCCAATGGCAACGTACGGGCTGGTGAACAGGCCGATCATACCCGGGCCAATCATCAGCAGCGCGCCCATGGTGACCACCATTTTACGGGAGACAATCAGGTTCACGCCAAACCAGCGCTGGAACAGCGGTGGCAGGTAGCCGCCCACGATGCAGCCGAGGTCGGCAAACAGCATCGGCATCCAGGCGAACATGGCGATCTCTTTCAGGTTAAAGCCGTAGACCTTGAACATGAACAGCGGGATCCACGCGTTGAAGGTCCCCCAGGCGGGTTCGGCCAGGAAGCGTGGCAGGGCAATACCCCAGAACTGGCGGGTACCCAGGATCTGCCAGACGGACATTTTTTTGCCGTTGTTGGTCTGATGCTGAGATTCCTGACCGCCGATGATGTAATCGCGTTCTTCTTCGGACAGTTTTTTCTGATCGCGCGGATGCTTATAGAAGACAAGCCACGCCATCGCCCATGCAAAGCTCAGCACACCGGAGATAATGAACGCCATCTGCCAGCTGTGCATCACGATAGCCCACACCACCAGTGGCGGTGCAATCATCGCCCCGATAGAGGAGCCAACGTTAAAGTAACCCACCGCAATGGAACGCTCTTTCGCCGGGAACCACTCGGAGCTGGCTTTCAGGCCCGCCGGGATCATCGCGGCTTCTGCGGCACCGACTGCACCACGTGCCAGCGCCAGGCCACCCCAGCTGCCGGCCAGCGCCGTCGCGCCGCAGAACACGGCCCAGGCCACGGCGAAGAAGGCGTAACCGATTTTCGTACCCAGAATATCAAGGACATAGCCCGCCACAGGCTGCATGATGGTGTAAGCAGCGGAATAAGCAGCGATGATGTAAGAATATTGCTGCGTGGAGATATGTAACTCTTCCATCAACGTGGGTGCGGCCGCTGCCACGGTATTACGTGTCAGATAGCCCAGCACGGTGCCGAGCGTCACCAGCGCGATCATGTACCAACGTAACCCTTTAATTTTACGCATCTAAAACCTCATCGTTATGTTATTTCCGCACCGGGGCGCGGCAACCTCTCAACCGTGTTCGGGAGTGGCTGTTAACGGGAGGGGCGCTACCGGCGGTATTTCCCGGTACGGCCCGAACCTTGCCATAAGTAATCGTGCTTAAGTCGGTATCCGTACCGTAAATCCGGTGTATCTCTCACCGGGAATGCATTTAGTCGGCTTATCGTTTGCGACGGCGAAAAGATAACTTGTCATACAACTTTAAAAGGTGAGTGACATCACAAATGCTGGAATCTTTGTAGGGGCTTTCGCTCAGTCGTAGGAAGCCAGAACTGGCGCGGCTTACAGGCGGGTTTACTCCTTTGAGGGTAATTTATTTGTCGGCGTTTATTGATCTAACTCACGAAAAAACCTTCGGGTGCTGGAAATTGGTGTGATAACTTTGCAGCATCTGAACATACGCTTTCTGACGCTCCCGTTACAGAGGATGACGATAATGACCCCGTTTATGACCGACGATTTTCTGTTAGATACCGAATTTGCCCGTCGCCTGTATCATGACTATGCAAAAGACCAGCCGATTTTCGACTACCACTGCCATTTACCGCCGCAGCAGGTTGCCGAAAATTACCGCTTCAAAAACCTGTATGACATCTGGCTGAAAGGTGACCACTATAAATGGCGCGCGATGCGCACCAACGGCGTCGCGGAGCGTCTGTGTACGGGGGATGCCACTGACCGCGAGAAGTTTGACGCCTGGGCGGCAACCGTGCCGCACACCATCGGCAACCCGTTATACCACTGGACGCACCTCGAGCTGCGCCGTCCGTTTGGCATCACCGGCAAGCTGCTCTCCCCGGCTACCGCAGATGAAATCTGGGATGAGTGCAACGCGCTGCTGGCGCAGGATGCCTTCTCCGCGCGCGGCATCATGAAGCAGATGAACGTCAAAATGGTCGGGACCACTGACGACCCAATCGATTCGCTGGAACATCACGCCGTCGTGGCGAAAGACAGCACTTTCGATGTTAAGGTCCTGCCGAGCTGGCGTCCGGATAAGGCTTTTAACATTGAGCAGGCGACCTTCAACGACTATATGGCTAAGCTGGCGGACGTGTCCGATACCGACATCCGCCGCTTCGCTGACCTGCAAAGCGCGCTGACCAAACGTCTGGACCACTTTGCGGCGCACGGCTGTAAGGTCTCTGACCACGCGCTTGACGTGGTGCTGTTTGCCGAGTCAAACGAAGCCGAGCTGGACAGCATCCTGGCGCGTCGTCTGTCGGGTGAGACGTTAAGCGAACACGAAGTGGCGCAGTTCAAAACCGCGGTACTGGTGTTCCTCGGCGCGGAATATGCCCGTCGCGGCTGGGTGCAGCAGTACCACATTGGGGCGCTGCGCAACAACAACCTGCGCCAGTTCAAACTGCTGGGCGCAGACGTGGGCTTCGACTCCATTAACGACCGTCCGATGGCGGAAGAGCTCTCTAAGCTGCTCAGCAAGCAGAACGAACAAAACCTGCTGCCAAAAACCATTCTCTACTGTCTGAACCCGCGCGATAACGAAGTGTTGGGCACTATGATCGGCAACTTCCAGGGTGAAGGGATGCCGGGCAAGATGCAGTTCGGTTCCGGCTGGTGGTTCAACGATCAGAAAGACGGCATGGAACGTCAGATGACGCAGCTGGCGCAGCTGGGCCTGTTAAGCCGCTTTGTCGGCATGCTGACCGACAGCCGCAGCTTCCTGTCTTACACTCGCCACGAATATTTCCGCCGCATTCTGTGCCAGATGATTGGCCGTTGGGTACAGGCTGGCGAAGCTCCGGCGGATATCCAGCTGCTCGGCGAGATGGTGAAAAACATCTGCTTTAACAATGCGCGTGACTACTTCGCCATTGAACTGAACTAGTGCTGTCTGAGGTTGATATGCAATACATCAAAATCCATTCGCTGGATAACGTTGCCGTCGCACTGGCGGATCTGTCCGAAGGCACGGAAGTGACTTTCGATACGCAGTCGGTGACGTTGCGCCAGGCCGTTGGACGCGGGCATAAGTTTGCCCTGATCCCCATCGCCAAAGGGGAAAACGTCGTGAAGTACGGTTTGCCGATTGGTCATGCGCTGGCGGACATTGCGCCGGGTGAATATATTCATTCCCACAATACCCGCACCAATCTTAGCGATCTGGACGAGTACAGCTATCAACCGGATTTCCAGACGGAAGAGGCGCAGGCGGCAGATCGTGACGTACAGATCTACCGCCGTGCGAACGGCGAGGTTGGGGTCCGCAATGAGCTGTGGATCCTGCCAACCGTCGGCTGCGTAAACGGGATTGCGCGTCAAATCCAGACGCGTTTCCTGAAAGAGACCAATGACGCTGAAGGCACCGACGGCGTGCATCTTTTCAGCCACACCTACGGCTGCTCGCAGCTGGGTGACGATCACATCAATACCCGCACGATGCTGCAAAACATGGTGCGCCACCCGAACGCGGGTGCGGTGCTGGTGATTGGCCTGGGCTGTGAAAACAACCAGGTGGATGCCTTCCGCGAAACGCTGGGTGAGTTCGATCCTGAGCGCGTGCACTTTATGGTGTGTCAGCATCAGGACGACGAAGTGGAAGCGGGTCTGGAGCAACTTCACCAGCTGTATGAGGTGATGCGCCACGACAGACGTGAGCCGGGCAAGCTGAGCGAGTTGAAATTTGGCCTTGAGTGCGGCGGATCGGACGGGCTTTCGGGCATCACCGCCAACCCGATGCTGGGCCGTTTCTCGGACTATATGATTGCCAACGGCGGCACAACCGTGCTGACCGAAGTGCCGGAGATGTTCGGCGCTGAGCGTATTCTGATGAGCCACTGCCGCGACGAAGAGACCTTCGAAAAGACCGTCGCGATGGTGAACGACTTCAAACAGTATTTTATCGCCCACAACCAGCCTATTTATGAGAACCCGTCGCCGGGTAACAAGGCGGGCGGCATCACGACGCTTGAGGAGAAATCCCTCGGCTGTACCCAGAAAGCAGGCGCCAGCCAGGTGGTCGACGTTCTGCGCTACGGTGAACGCCTGAAAACGCACGGGTTGAATCTGCTGAGTGCGCCGGGTAACGATGCGGTGGCGACCAGCGCGCTGGCCGGGGCGGGCTGCCATATGGTGCTGTTCAGTACCGGTCGTGGTACGCCTTACGGCGGCTTTGTGCCGACGGTAAAAATCGCCACCAACAGCGAGCTGGCGGCGAAGAAGAAACACTGGATCGACTTTGATGCAGGACAGCTGATCCACGGTAAAGCGATGCCGCAGCTGCTTAATGAATTTGTCGATACCATTGTGGAATTTGCTAACGGCAAGCAGACCTGCAACGAGAAAAACGACTTCCGCGAGCTGGCGATCTTCAAGAGTGGAGTGACGCTTTAATCGGTGCGGCCTGATGCCCTCACCCTGGCCCTCTCCCACGGGGAGAGGGTACAAACATTAAAAACGGCAACACATGTTGCCGTTTTGCATTTACCTTGTAGGCCCGGTAAGGCGTAGCCGCCACCGGGCTTTTGTTTTTAACTGCGCAGGGCGTTCTTCGCTAAACGCGCGTCTTCCGCCTGGCATGCCGCTGCGGTAAATAGCACGTCGGTTGAGGAGTTCAACGCGGTTTCACAGGAGTCCTGCAGCACGCCGATGATAAAGCCTACGGCAACCACCTGCATGGCGACCTCGTTCGGGATGCCGAACATATTACACGCCAGTGGGATCAGCAGGAGCGAACCGCCCGCCACGCCGGATGCACCACAGGCACACAGCGATGCCACCACGCTCAGCAGCAGCGCCGTGGGCAGATCCACCGGAATACCCAGCGTATACACCGCCGCCAGCGTCAGCACGGTAATGGTGATGGCCGCGCCGGCCATGTTGACGGTTGCGCCCAGCGGAATCGACACCGAATAGGTATCGCGGTCCAGGTTCAGTTTTTCAGCCAGCGCCATGTTAACCGGAATGTTAGCCGCCGAGCTGCGGGTAAAGAAGGCGTACACGCCGCTTTCGCGCAGGCACGTCAGCACCAGCGGATAAGGGTTGCGACGGATCTGCCAGAACACCAGCAGCGGGTTGATCACCAGCGCCACCAGCAGCATACAGCCGACCAGAACGAGCAGCAGCTGCGCGTAGCCCCACAGCGCCTCAAAACCGGTGGTTGCCAGGGTGGAAGAGACCAGCCCGAAGATGCCGATTGGCGCAAAACGAATCACCAGCTTCACCATAAAGGTCACGGCGTTGGACAGATCGTTGACCAGGTTTTTCGTGGTGTCGTTACCGTGACGCAGCGCGAAGCCCAGACCAATCGCCCACACCAGGATGCCAATGTAATTGCCTTCCATCAGCGCGGTGACAGGGTTAGAGACCATGCTCATCAGCAGCCCGCGAAGGACTTCGACAATCCCGGAGGGCGGCGTGATATCACCGGCCGCGCTGGTTAAATGCAGCGTGGACGGGAACAGGAAGCTGAACACAACGGCAGTTAATGCAGCAGAGAAAGTCCCCAGAAGATACAGGAACAGAATAGGGCGAATGTTGGTTTTTTGTCCGTGCTGGTGGTTGGCTATCGACGCCATGACCAGCATCAGAACCAGAACCGGCGCGACCGCTTTCAGAGCGCCCACGAAAAGGGTGCCGAGCAGTCCCGTGGCTTCCGCTGCAGGTTTTGACACCATCGCCAGCAGAATACCCAGCACCAGCCCTACCAGAATTTGTTTAACCAGACTCCCCTGCGCCAGGCGCGCAAAAAGCCCCGTTGATTGTGTGCTCATACAGTATTCCTGAGTGAAATTGTGTTCCATTCCGGATGTGCTCTAAGTCACATTTATGTCCGGATGTAAGAAAATGTTTGCCTGGTCGAGTATAGGGAATGCGCGAAAGGAGGGAAGCGTAAAATGCTGGATTTTACGTGTTGCGTCATATTTTTTAACTGTTGATTAACGAAAGTGCCGGGTGGCGCTGCGCTTACCCGGCCTTCGGGGTGA